>JACKQG010006927.1_pt1 | contig 11677 bp, 14 predicted proteins | sample 8237621 | NCBI WGS metagenome assembly JACKQG01 (sample SAMN15677084, study PRJNA649215) | marine metagenome | biome: marine; feature: Black Sea; material: saline water; isolation source: suspended particulate matter (SPM) from the Black Sea western gyre | collected 2013-06-09/2013-06-10 | depth... | reverse complement strand
AGGTGGGGGATTTTGAAGTGGCCATGAGTGGGGGATTTTGGGTGGCCATCCGGGTCATAAACCTTGGCTTTTCTTGCTGCAATCGCATAATCTAAAGGTGTTCTGTTGTGTGTATTTCTAATGTTTATTTCAGCACCTGCATTTACAAGATGTTTGACAATATCAAAATATCCTTTGATAGCAGCTTGATGCAGAGCACTTCTTCCAGCAATACCATTTAGAGGGTCTATTCTATCACCATTTTCAACTAATAAAATTACTGCATTCAGATTATTCTCAGAAACTGCAAAATATAACGGTGTTCTATTTGCAGATTTTTGGTTTACGTTTGCACCGTTTTTGATAGCCTCCTTAATTTGGTCAACGTTACCGGTGACGCATCCTCTCGCTAACAATCTTTGAGACGCTTCTTCACTTTGAGCATGAGGCGCGTAGAGTAATATAACTGTGATAACAATAAGTAAGGAAACAAGTCTCATTATTTTCCTCCAAAAAGAGTTAGGAGTCAGTCCATAATATTTTAACGAAAAGTTCTCAGTGCAAGTGTCTCCATAAGTGTGTCTTCAGTATTAAACAGTTTATAACTGTTAATACCCATTTCATCTAACTCATGGAGAATTGAAATCTTTTCAGATGTTGGCAATGTGAATTTCCAAAGAAGATTTTCATCACTATCTGATTTAGGGAATGCATTTTCGTGTGATGAAAATGTTACTCCAAATGATGTATCGATAAGGCATGATGTGTAACAACTTTTTTGACGTAAATGTCGTTCTGGGAATAAGTCATTTTCTGGTACAGTCAAAATAACAGGGCCGCTTCCCTCAATAGTCTTTCCAATTCCGATATAATCAATGTAAGCATAGATTGCCACTCTTCTAGTCATATCTAAAACGTCCCGAAATGCAAAAAATGCAGCAATATAATGGTCCTTAGTCCAGTCCAAAAGCGGTGATGGAAACCCATAATGCCTTAAGTAAGTCATATATTCACGAGATGGTAACGAATACAAAAACGCTGATCTTAGCATTTTAGCCCACTCTCTAACCCCCTCAAGGTTAAGATAACATCCTTTATCACTATGGTTGCTTATATTTGGAAGAATGGTATTTGCCATTTCATAGTATTCAAGTGCTGGTATTTCATCCTTTCCCGTGTATCTTTCAAAAGTCGTTCTTAGTTCCCAGCAAGAATTTTGATGACCACGAAATAGTATAGGTGGCATTTCTCGCCCTGATTTATTAGATAAAGACTTCCGATAGGTCTGCAATTTAGCGAGTTCGTCTTTAAATTCAAGCCAGCTATTCAGGTGTTTTATTTCCATTATCTTTAAAATTAATCCCTGAATCCGTGATCTGTGATCTCCGGGACATTCTTGACTACGTTGACTTATCCCCGCTTTGAGCCCCACATCTTTTTCACGCGCCTGGCACGGGGCTACAAAAAAACAAAACCCCGCGCTCCATCTGTTCAAAGTTACGGGGTTTTGGGGCGGCCGTGGGCCATTCTAAATCCTCTTTCCCTTTCGGGGTTGAAAGAAGAAACCTATGACATGGTGCAACGTACCCGGCAAATCCAATCTGGCTCCCCTCGGATTGGCGTCCTCGTCCTTCCCACCTCGTTTTTTCCCTCATAACATACTTTGTACAATTTGTAAGATGTCCCCCAGCCTCTACATGTTTCAACGTGTCAATCCTCAAGTGTCTCAACTTTATCGAGCTCCTCAAGAAGATCAACAACTGACCAATAGTCTTCCTTTGTTGCGAAGATATGTTCCCTACGCCTCCCACGATTCATCACGTGATACCACGCATCTGGATATTCAATCCGCCAGAGGCGGACAAGCCGGAAAAGTGCCTAAAGTGAGCTAAAGTGCCTAAAATGACTAAAGTTATGGAGCTACCAACACATTTCTGGTTTTAATTTCAAATGTGGAGAATCTCGAGTTACACAGGACCGAAATCAAACAATCTGAAAAAGTTGAATGGCCATTCATTCCTCAGAAAACCGCTCTATCACTGGCTTTGCGGACGTTGCAAGAAATTTCTTGTGTTTTTTGCACAGAACCCAATTGGTAACTGTCCTAATTCGTGTCCCCTTTTTGGCGGGCCTTATACGGATCGTGCCGTCCCGAAAACTCCCGGTCACGGGCACGTTCCCGATCCACCACAAACTGGATTGACCTGGTTGTACTGTCACCGGGCCGGAGCCCTTTAAGGAGGTCGATCTCCGCCGCTGTGTACCGGTAGGGAACCCCTTTAAGCGTGATTTCACCACCCGCGTCCGAAATATCATCGATCATCTTCATGACATTGGCCTGCAACCGGAACGGCTCGGTGTCTTCGATACGCACCCTCCAGATCACAAAGCAGGCCTGGGGATTGTCCGGGATAAGGCTTGAGCTGTACCTCTTGGCCTCTGTCACACCAGTGACGGTGTTGATCACCTTTCCGAATACCTCGGCGATTTCATATTCCGTGGCGCCGTCTAACCGGACATTTATCAGGTTCTCTAAGGGGTCGGCTCTTCGCTTCAAAACACCGCCCTCTGTCTGTGTGCTGCCGGATTTCCGGCTGACGTCGCTGCCGGCAGTCACAACCGAGCCCTTGGCCCGGCTGTCTCGCCAGGCCGTTAACTTCCTGCCCACCAGATCCCCGACCTCTTTTTCCACTTCTGCGGCGGCGTCATCACAGTCACGCCTGGAAGCCTTGAACGTCTTGGAGACATTTGCTCCGAGGGACCTGCCAGCGCTGTCATAGCCCTGCCCGTCTAATCTGGCTCTGGCCTTGCAGTAACCGTCCGATGTCCGTTTGACCCTTACACTCAGCCAGACGATATAGGCCACATCAACAGCGTATTTCTTGCACATCTCTCTGGAGGCAAGCACAGAATCCTCCCGAGCCCGTTCCATTACTCGATTATATTCAGCCTCGCTGGCATCCTTGGCAAAGGGGTTGATCACTTCAAAACCGTGACGCACCAGCTGGTTTTCAATGAACCCCATGGCCCGGCGGTAATGCAGGGTAGATTTCCCGCCGTCTTTTGCTTCTCTACCTTCCTCTGTATAGAGTGGAATAACCACGATCCTCGTCTGGGCCATGGCGCTATTGGCAAACACCGAGCCCAAGAGCAGGGCCGCAATCAGAAATGAGATGTAAATTAGATACCCGTAACCAGAACTTTTCCTTTTGCTGATCCTCAATCTGTCCATTCTAACCTCCTTGCCGTTCTCAGGTTTGTATAAACAATTGATTCAACACACTTGCTGATAAATATCGTACGAAAATCCGTTTTTTCAAAAATAAAATTTTTGCTGGTCCGTTGTCCGTAGTCAGTGGTCCGTGGTCCCCGACTTGTAATATGCCAAATTCCCATCCAACCATCCCCGCTGAAGACGGGATCTTCGACCAGTATCCAGCCCGCCATACTACCGGCGGGTAAATATCGAGCAACCAGTATCCAGCATCAAGTATCCAGAATCCATTATTTAAAGCCACCATCAAAATAAACATTCAGCCGGTTATCTCCCTTAGGGGCCAGACGGAAGGTTAGCACCTCTGAGGTGCGCAGGCGCTGCTGCAGCCAGGTCGAGATTTCCTCAAGGGATCCCTCGTACCACAGCTCGTAGCAGAGACATCCCGAAGCGCTGTCGCATAGCTCATCAGCTCGTCTGATTTCAGTGACTCCGGGTGCCTCGGTCAGCACCGGATAGATCCTTTTCTCAAAAACAGAGGTGAACTCGAAAAAACAGAGATCCAGGTCCCCGACCGGAACCGACAGTGCCGCTTTTGGCACCTCTTTTTCAGGGTAAGCAGGTTTCCCGCCGGGTTTTCTCACAGGTGTCGTTCGGGAATAACCCCTAACAGAACTGCCCGAAAGATAGGCCCTGGCCGTAAACCCTGAGAGATATGTGCCTGCCACATTGGTAGGGATAAGATTTCCCGTGGTGGTTTCAAGGGGGCTGGCGCGCCATAATGCCCTCAGGGCCACCCCCACCCTGTCAGCATGCCGTGACCTGAAGGTGTTTGCCATAAGAAGCACTGTACCGGCTGTAAAAAGAGATTCTTCCATCTCGAATACCGACCGATTGCGTCTGTAAAAATCAATCTGGTTGAAGGCCGGGCCAAAATCCCTCTGGCTCACAACACAGATGAAACCACGGTTGCTGACAATGGCCTGCTGGAGAGAGTTCTGAATCGCCGAGACAAGCCCCTTGCCCACCCTGCCTGACGGGTGCGTTGAGTAGAGGAGGACCCGGACCTCCTCATCGGCCGCGGTCTCTTTGCCGGCCGATATTCCGTTTCGGTAGACGTCAGCCAATTCAGCGGCCAGGCTGAACGTCAACCGGTCAAGGGATGTATAGGGCCGCTCCTCCAGGCCTTCAGGAAACGGGCTGGTGCCCGGCTGGGTATTATAAAGCGTTCGCGCCGGACTATCAGGGCCAGTATCGAATGTGGTCTCGGAAACAACGCCGGGAAGCGCATGACCGTCCGCATCCGTCCCCACGATATGCACCTTTATCTGTTCGAGGACCGTTTCAGGAGAGACCACGACCTCGTAAACGATCAGGTTCCTCAGGAGACGTTGCTGGGCAGGGGGCTGATCCGTGAATGTAAGGGACCGCCCCTCCCTGAACTCGAACCAGTTCTGTCTCGATAGCTTGTGAAAATCATTTTGCTTACGCAATGCCAGGGTCAACCTCTCCATCACCAACTCCTCCAAACGGCTGAAACGCGTCCCTGACTTGAGCGAGCCGGGCATGACCGCTGCCGGGGCCATTTCTCCCGGTGTAAAGGTCTGGGTTGAGATCAGACGGCTGATCAAACCGTTCAGTTTTTCCTCGAACTGGTCATTGTCGAAGGTCTTGACAGGTGTTGCCGCACACCCTGCCAGGATTGCCAGCAAAGGGACCATGCACAATACAATTCGAAATAGATGCTTTTTCATCATCATTCTCCTGTAGGTCTGATGTTCGATTCCCAATCGATTTGTGAAGTTCGCTTCAAAGACATTATTAAGGTGAATACTACCATGATACTTGATCTCTTTGTCTCTTACAAGTGTAATTACAATTATTTAACAGCTTTTTCGGTTTGCGGGTTTATTCAAATCCTGCATCCGGCCACATACGCCAGTTTTTAACATTTTCATGGGGCTGTCTCCCACCTGAGAAAGGCGGACGCCACGGCCGACCTGACACGAACTGTATTTCCCTGCTCGATGCGCGCCACGGTCTGATGTCCTTTAAACTCCCCAGATCCTCTACAGTAGGATCGAATGAAAAGACTGGATCTTCATCCTCAGTCCCGTGGCGGGCTGCATCGCGAAGCATTCTGTAGAGGCTGCTTTCCAATTGAAAGGCGTCTGTATCCTCGATTTTCACCTGCCATTCCACGATACAGCTTGCCGGTTTTTGGGGATCTAAGCGAAAGCGATACCTTCTCGCTTCCATGACGCCAGGCGCGCTCACAAGAAGGTCGTTGAACATCTCTGTAACTTCATACTCCGTCACCCCGAGGAGCTTCACGCTGATGAAGTCCTTTCGAGCCTTGATCTCCTGTTGAAGAATCCCGCCATTCCCCCGTGTAGCAGCCGCTGCCACTGCCGGAAGAATAATAATTAGACTGAGGACAACTGCAATGTAAAGACGACCCTTTAAAAAGAGTGAACGGGTTTCCACTTTCCGTGCTCCTGATATTTTCATTATCCACACCTCCTGTTCGGCCGATTTCTGCATGCTTATTACTATTATCGAATGCTATTCCTATTTTTCAAATCTTACCTGGTTATTTATACTTCGGGTATGTTCATCGCCGTTTCATCGGGTGCGGGGTTGAGGTTTGTCGATAATACGTATCCGGTTTCACCGGACATCAACAACACGTTGCTCCATCCATTTTCATCCCGCTTTACAGTCACTACTACTCCTTTGGCGAGATAGGCGACGATACGGGAGTCTGCATCAGTGGCCTTATAAACAGGAATCATTTCCGCCGTCATATCCTTCAACGATTGCATGTTGCTGCTGGTCAGCAGATCGCTGATATGCCTGAAAAGCTCTTCTTCGGATGAAATATTCCTCATGCCCTCCTTTGTGAAAATCTCTCCCCGTAATCTTGTCATACGTCGATCAATCCCCCTGAGCTTCAGCGTTGCGTCTGCATCGGTACTCGTGGCCTGGATCAGACCCCCCATGTCCATAAACTCAATACTGGTAATAGTAAAACTCAAGTCTTTCAGGCCTTGGTTTGAGATGAGCATGACCTGCCTCAGTGGAAAGGCAACCATCTCTTCCTGTCCGCTGATATAGGTCTTGATACGCTGCTGATAATTTGCGCAACCCCCAAACAGCAGGATAAGCACCATTAGCAGGCTCAGTGGTTTCCACAGCCTGGAATGCAAATAGACTTGCCGGATATGACGGTACACTCTTTTCTTGTTCATTGTACCCTCCTTTTCTCTTGAAGTCAGTGGTCAGTAGTCAGTGGTCAGTGGCATAATCAACTGACGACGGACAACGGACCACTAACCAGTTTTACCCATGATTTCCGCCCATTTTAGAACCTTTCTGGAATAGGAAGGCTTGTCAATGACGACCTGCTTTCCTCCGGCATAAATAATCACCCGTTTCTTCTTTTTCCGGCCGTGTCCAGGCCCAGCATAATAATACTCCACTGGATAGCGCCACGAGGCGATATCCTGTCGGTTCAAGTCAGGCCGTTTCCTGTCCATGGCGGCCTGTCTGTACATCCTGTCCAGGTACCAGGCACCCGCTATGATAGAGGCCTGCGGATTGAATGGATCATCCTCAATATGGATGCCTTGCGAGAGCAGATCTTCACGGGCGTTCCGGAAGGTTCCGGCAATGGTCTGCATGAGTCCTTTTGCCGTACTGGTAGAGGCTCGAGCCCTTGAGTTGCCGCCCGATTCCGCCATGATGACGGCCCCGATAATTTCAGGAGGAATCCGGAATCGCCGGGATGCGTCATTAATGATATGGGCATAGGGCCGAAGCGCTCTGTGCAGATGACCGGAAACCTTTCGGGCTGCCCTTTGGTCGGTAAGGGCCGCCGTCTCTATTGCTTCTGAAAAGGGGAGATATATGGCCCTGAGCCGGGCCCAAGGATCGTGTTTCGGTGTCTGTTTTTCTGTAGCCTTAGAGAGAGACTCCGGGGCGTAGCGGTTTTGTAATGCCTCCCATACATCCGCTCCTGCCTGGATCTGGAGGAGAAAGACCAGCAGTGGCCCTAAAATCAGGCCACGCCCCAGAGTGTATTTAAAGAACAGTCTTAAATTCATTTGATCCTTTCTGCAAAGGCCACGCCTATACCCTTGAGGCTCAGGTGTTGAAAGGCATTTAAATACTCGGCTAACAGCACCTTGTTGGTTTTGTCTTCTTCAAGATAGAGGACCCGTTTCTGCCGGCCGTCTTTATCAGATATAAGGGCAATGCGTTGGTCCTTTTCAAGCCGGTCCACATCCCGGCCCGGATGATAGAGGGTACTGCCGAATCTCAGATAGAGACTTCCGTTCTCCTTGGCCAATTTCGCTATTTTCTCCAAAGGGACCGCTGCAAGGAGAGAGCGGCCAATGGCGTCATGCTGTTGGGGGCCAGTCTGACCCGGCATGGTGCTCTTCCTCTCTCCGGCGGTCATGAGAAGCATAAAGGAAAAGACCATGATCAGGAGGAAGAGATAGGCAAACAGATCTTTCCCGGGATCTTGGGTTCTTTCAAGGGAGATTCCGATCTTTCGACGTCTGCGGGCCATGATTTTTCCTCCTCAATTATCTCGCTTATCCTCAACCCCACCATTGTTTCCAATTGTTTTGCCCGGGTCATCAGAAACCGCGAGCATAAAAGTGTCAGAAGCGTTCCTCCGATTGCAGCGGCGCCCAGGGAAGTGTAAAGTGCGGTGGCAAGACCGTTGTTCCATGATGTGACAAAGACCATGGCACTTGCTTCACCCTTTGCCAGACCCCGAAACATTTCGTTGAACGCTCCGATGGAACCGAAGATGGTCCCGGCAAATCCTATGAGGATGAGGGTGTTGGCGTAACCGTTCAATGCCGTGAAGTGTACCCCAATCCGGCAGTCCACCTCGGACCAGATGGCATCAATGACAGCGTCTGAACTGCCCGAACCTCTGACAACGGACTGCGAAAGCCTTTTGAAAAAGCCGTCTAAAAAGAAAAGTGCCCTGTTCTCCCCCACCCTCAGGGGTCTCCCCGGATCTTCACACCGGGGCACCAGTCTGAGAAAGTCATAGAGTGCGGTCATACGTCTGACCATCATATAGATGTAGATCAGAAATATGGCCCCGAAAAAGAGACCGAAATTATTTAATATCCAGCGAATAAATTCCATAAGTTTGTCCTTTGTCAGTCTTGAACGGTCAGTAGTCCGTAGTCAGTGGTCAGTGGTTCCCGATTTATAATGTGCCAAATTCCCATCCAACCATTCCCGCTAAAGTCGGGATTTTCGCTTCGCTACAACAAGCATTCCCGCTTAAAAACGGGATTTCCGCTTTGCTACAACAAGCATTCCCGCTTAAAAACGGGATTTCCGCTTTGCTACAACAATCATCGAGCAACGAGCAACGAGTATCCAGTATCAAGTATCGAGCATCAAGTATCCAGCATCCAGTACCCAATACCCAATAAGCCGCCGTTCAAAGAACCCCCGCTTCCCGCAGCGTCTCCACATCGGGCTGACCTTGAAAGCAGGCAGGATCAACCGCTACGGTACGTCCATCTTTGGTGTCTAACGAAACAGGTACAAACACCCCGAATCGACCGCCGCCCTGCCGGTTGATCACATAGGCCCGTCCGAGCACATCAACCGCGTCTGCGGGGAGGTCTCCGGGGATCAGACCCGTTTCACTGCACCACGAAAAGGCCTGATTCACCCGGGCGTAGATAGCGTCCTTTATGAAATCATACATATAATACCTCACCTCAAATCTATCTCCTCGCCGGATACCGGCTGAGGCTAAGGCCTTGCCCCATTTATCCCATGGCCAGTCCACCAGAAACACTGTCGTGGAGTATTCTTCCAGGGACTTTTCGGGGACCCTTGTGCCGTCAGAAAGATCGAGAAATGCATTTCCCCTGATTACGGCGACCGGTTTCATCTGAAATAGATCGTATGTATTCCTAAGGTTTTCAACCCGCAGGGGAGTCTTTTCTTTTCCCTTTCCCTCTTTGCCGGCAATACGCCAGCTATGAAAGAGTGTCTTGTACTGCTTTTTATCAACGGTTATCTCACGCTTATCTGGATGAGCATCGAGGAAAGTTTTCTTAGGAAGACTGGCCATGGGTTTTGAAGGCTCAGACTGTTTTTTCTCTATTGGCTGCTTTGATGTGGCAGTTAGACGATTGAGCTTTTTAGATAGGTTGATCGTCTTTGATTTCTGTTCTTCGGGGTCCTCCTCGGGTGATTTCCGGGCTATCTTTGCAAGACCTGCCTTGTCAAAAACAATATGACCATCGGTTTCAGCCTTGCCCAGAACGGCCATCTTCTTTTCAGTCTTAGCCTCTGATTGTTTCGCCAATATTTTGCCTACCTTTTCCCACGCTGATTCCTCCTTCTTGGCCGGACGCCCCTCGTCCTGTTTTCGGATATCAGAGGGCGGTTCTTTTGCCACCTCAGCAAGGGTCTTCTCCACCTCCTGCCCTGCATCTGCTTTTTCAGACACAGAGGATTTTGTTTCAGGCTCAACTTTTGCTGTATCCTTAGCTGGAGGTCTGACCGGGGGTGATTCTTCATCGCTCCGGAAGGCCTTCTCAGGTGCAGGGTCAACCTTCTTTTTTTCCTCTGCTCTGGTTTCATCCGGCAATTGTGCGCCTTTTTGCTCAACTTCTTTATCCTTTGCGGATTTTACCCGGGCGATGTCCTGCTTGACTGCCGGTTTCTCCCTTATTGGTTGAATTTCTGCTGGTTCAAAGACATGCTTCACCGCGAGAAGGGCGTGATCAACTGAACTGTTAATCTTAAAAAGCATGCCCAATGCCATTAGAAGTCCCGCAAAAACCAGTATCGCCACACGTCCAGTCTTAAGCCTGCCGTCTTTGTTAGTAAATAATCCGGTCATTTTAGATCGCTCCTGCGATTTTCACATTTATTAAAGGATCATCAGGTGAAGCAGGCCTCGGGTCCCAAAGAGAGAGCTGATTTGAAATCCGTGCTGCTAAGGAAGGCCATGTTTCTGTTAGACGGCCGCGTTTTTCTAAGTAATCCCGGAAGTCTTTACCCCGCTTGAAACTCACAACCCGGCTTTGGTGTTTCTTGTTTTCAGCAAATCCGCTCAGGTCGTTCTGGGTCAGAGTCTCACACGCGTCCAAAGAGAGCTTGATGAGATCAACATAGGTTTCAATCTCTTCTTCTACATTTTTTTTCATCTCGCCATACTTCCTGTTAACGAAATCCTTACGATCCAATTGCGGTCCGCTCTTTTTAGTGACACTGGTTTCCGTGGGCAACCCTTTGAAAACCTCATTGTCGCGAGCAAACCGGAGGTCCTTTCCATATTCGCTGTAGGTTGCAAGCTTGCTGGAATAGATGACCAGTTTTTTCATATTGGAGTAGTAATCAGCAAAATCGATCTTCTGCTGGCGGGAGCTTATCCCCCTCTGACTGAAGACAGCGGATAATTCCTTTCCCATTTCCCGGGTTTCGGTCTTCAGTGTTTCTGGTGAAGCGCTGGTATAATACTCATAAAGTGAGCCTGCCACCGCCCACTGGCCGGACAGGATGATCAGAAACCCTGCCAGTACAATCGCCCTTCCATTGTTCCTAATTGTCTTAATCATTGTTCTCCCCCCTTTCTAACTATTCCATGCTTCCCGTTGCTTGCTCAGGAATTCCATTTCCTCTTCAATGCTGAAAGACTCGGTGGCGATGCTGTTGTCCTTAACCACCTTGATTTCGCCAAGGCCTGCCAGGACTTCGTCTACCATATCGTCAAGCACCACACCTAATTTTCCTATGGCGCCGTCAACGATATCAAGCGTCTCCCTGAGTTCCTCAATATTATTGAACCCGAGGTTTGCCAGGATCTCCGGTGTTCCTGTTCCGCCTACCTCTGCGATAGGAATGATCTTTGAGTAGGTGTTGTAGAGATCTGCCATCACCTGCCTGAATCTTGATGAGATATCACTCCCCTCCTCTCTGATCTTTTCCCTTATGATCCCGCTGATCTTCTGGTTCATTTCTGCCACCTTTATCCGGGCCTGGTAAAGCTGACGTCTCTGGCCGATTCGCATAAGCCTTTTTTTGGCCCTGTTATATCTCTTGAGAAACCTGGCCTTCAGTTTCGGGTCGTCTGTGTCCTGGTACTCAGTCAAAGCCGCCTGGGCGTCTTCGGAGGCCTGTTCGTAGTGGGTTTTCTCCTGTTTCAGATACTGATCTAAAGTAAGCTCATAGTTGCTGTTGATGGATCGTGTAGCCTGGCAGTCAACTAATGAACCGGCCACTGCATCATCAAAGCTCTAGAGAGAGCTCAGAAGGCTTGCGAGATGTTTGTCGGTAACCTTCTTGAGTTCACCTACCTCGGTAAGGATCTTTGCGTTGATGTGGGCGCGCCGCGCGTAACCCTCGGGGTCGCCCTTTGCCAAAAAACCGGTCTTGTCCAACCGCTGACGGGTATCGATGAGCTTCTGTAACTCCACTGTCCGTTCT
>JACKQG010006926.1_pt1 | contig 11677 bp, 10 predicted proteins | sample 8237621 | NCBI WGS metagenome assembly JACKQG01 (sample SAMN15677084, study PRJNA649215) | marine metagenome | biome: marine; feature: Black Sea; material: saline water; isolation source: suspended particulate matter (SPM) from the Black Sea western gyre | collected 2013-06-09/2013-06-10 | depth... | reverse complement strand
GCATTGGCTATTCGGCTTGCCATTGGTGTCATGTTATGGAACACGAAAGTTTTGAGGATACTGCAGTTGCTCAAATAATGAATGATAATTTCATCTGTATAAAAGTAGACAGGGAAGAAAGACCAGATATAGATCAGGTGTACATGACGGCTGTACAATTGATGAATCAAAGAGGGGGCTGGCCACTTAATTGCGTAGCACTTCCTAATGGGAAACCTTTTTGGGGAGGCACCTATTTCAGAAAAGAAGATTGGAAAAACCAGATTTTAGGACTTGCAAATACCTATAAAAAAGAGCCAAATAGAGTGATTGAGTTTGCAGATAGACTTTCCTTAGGCATTCAGCAAGTGGAAAATATTGGCTTAAATACCCAGGAGGCGAATTTTATATGGAAGGATTTGGATAATATGGTAAGTTCTTGGGCCGAACGCTTTGATAATAGCGAAGGAGGAAGTGATGGGGCGCCTAAATTTCCTATGCCAAATGCCTATAGTTTTTTATTAAGATATGCTCATCTAGCCAAAAATACTGAGGTTTTAAATCATGTTGAACTGACTTTAGATAAAATGGCTTTTGGAGGTATTTACGATCAAATTGGGGGTGGTTTTTCTAGATATGCAGTAGATGATCTTTGGAAAGCTCCTCATTTTGAAAAGATGCTTTATGATAATGGACAGTTAGTGAGTTTGTATGCTGAAGCCTATTTGAAATTTAGAAATCCACTGTATAAAGAAGTAGTTTTTGAGACCTTGGAATTTGTTGAGCGGGAATTAATGGCCAAAAATGGAGCTTTTTATTCAGCTTTGGATGCTGATAGTGAATCAGAGGAAGGGAAATTTTATGTTTGGAATGAAACCGAACTTAAATTATTTATTGCTAAAGATTTCGAAATTTTTAAAGATTACTACAATGTAAATGGGACAGGGCTTTGGGAGCATGGGAACTATATTTTGCTTAAAAAGAAAAGCAAGCAAGAAATTGCTAAAAAGCATAAAATTTCAGTTGCTGATTTGGAAGCTAAAATTAAACAATGGAAATTAATTTTAATGAAGCAAAGAGATAAGCGCATTCGACCAGGTTTAGATGATAAATCCTTAACTTCCTGGAATGGTTTGATGCTCAAAGGATACATAGATGCTTATATGGCTTTTGGCCAAGAAAAACATTTAGTGATAGCTCTAAAGAATGCTAATTTTTTAGCCAATACACAAATGCAAAAAGATGGAAGGCTATGGCATTCTTATAAAGATGGACGCTCAACGATTAATGCTTATTTGGAAGATTACGCTCTTGTAAGTGCTGCATTTATTCGTCTTTATGAAGCTACTTTTGATGTAATATGGCTAAGCAGAGCAGAGCAATTAGTTGCTTATTCTCTGGAAAATTTCTATGATAAGAACTCAGGAATGTTTTATTTCACCTCCAAGTTAGATCCTGAACTAATTGCTCGAAAAATGGAAATTAATGACAATGTAATACCAGCTTCTAATTCGGTAATGGCAAATGTATTGTATGATTTAGGCACCCTTTTGGATAAGGATAATTATAAGCAAAAAGCCATTATTATGGCAAATAATGTAAAACCAGATATCCAAAAGTATGGCTCTGGCTATGCTAATTATGCTAATTTGATGTTAAAAGAAATAGTTCCTTATTATGAAGTAGCTGTTGTAGGTAAAGATGCTCACACTAAAGCCATGGAATTGAATCAAAAATATGTACCGAATAAATTATTTATTGGTAGTTTTCAAAGTAGCGAAATGGCGCTCTTGCAAGAAAAATATGTCCAAGGAAGTACTATTATTTATGTTTGCGAAAATAAGGCATGCCAAATGCCTACTACTAATATAATAAAGGCGCAACAACTAATGAAGTAATGAATTATCTATTTGAAGAAAATCAAAAGTTTACACAATGGTGGCTGTGGGTAATTTTAGTATCCTTTCCTATTATGGCTTTTGGCCCTTTTGATGAAAATCCAATTAATAGTTATCATGTTTTAATAGGCTTTGCAATTCCTATACTGTTTTATCTTTTTGAACTTAGGATAAAAGTAAATCAAGAGGGCTTGCACTATCAATTCTTTCCTTTTCATTTTAAATCCTATACTATAAATACTGATGAAATTGAAAAGATAGAGGCCATGCAGTACAAACCTTTAGCAGAATATGGTGGCTGGGGAATAAGATATGGATTTAACGGAAAGGCTTATAATGTAAGTGGTAATTTAGGAGTAAAAGTACATCTTAAAAATGGCAGCAATATTCTTTTTGGTAGCCAGAAATACAAAGAATTGGAGAAAGCTTTAAAAGTAGCTAGGAAACAATAATCAAGAAATAATTCTTTTTCCCTTTTTGTACGAGCAAGTATTTTTCGCTCAACAAGTCATTTTTAGATATTTGAAAATCCTCTGCTATTTTTTCTTTATTTATACTCACAGCATTTGAGGATATCATTCTTCTTGCCTCTCCTTTGCTTTCAAAAATTTGTGTTTTTTCAGCTAGGATATCTAAAATACCACAATTTAAATCTGCTTTCCCCATTTCAAATTTTGGGACCCCCTCAAAAACCGAAAGAAAAGTATTTTCATCTAAAGACTTTAAATCATCAGCAGTAGAATTGCCGAACAAAATAGTAGATGCTTTTATTGCCATTTCTAAATCTTCCTTGCTATGAACTCTTGTAGTAACTTCATCTGCAATTGCTTTTTGCAATAATCTTAAATGAGGAGTTGCTTCATGCTCCGCAACTAATGTTGCAATTTTTTCTTTAGATAAAAGAGTGAAAATCTTAATATAATTTTTGGCATCTTCATCTGATGAGTTAAGCCAAAATTGATAAAATTTGTAAGGAGAGGTTTTTGTTTTGTCCAGCCAAATATTTCCACTTTCTGTTTTCCCAAATTTTCCACCATCTGCCTTCTCAATAAGAGGAGTGGTTACGGCAAACGCCTTTCCTTCTCCTTTTCTTCTAATAAGTTCAGTCCCACTTACTATGTTTCCCCACTGGTCAGATCCCCCTAATTGCACTTTACAATTTTTGTTTTTCCAGAGCCAGTAAAAGTCATAAGCTTGTACTAATTGGTAGGAAAATTCTGTAAAGCTCATCCCAGTTTCTAATCTGTTTTTCACAGAATCCTTGGCCATCATATAATTTACAGACATGTGCTTGCCTACATCACGGATAAAATCTAAAAAGGAAAATTCTTTAAACCAATCGTAATTATTTACTACTTCTGCAGCATTTTTCCCGCAATCAAAATCTAAAAATTGTTCTAATTGCTTTTGGACAGCATTTAAGTTGTGATTTAAGGTTTTTAAATCTAATAAATTACGCTCTTTACTTTTGCCTGAAGGGTCGCCAACCATTCCAGTTGCTCCACCAACCAATGCAAAAGGCTTGTGCCCACATCTTTGTAAATGGACTAAAATCATAATTTGAACTAAATTCCCAATATGCAGAGAATCAGCTGTTGGATCAAAGCCAATATAAGCAGCAGTCATTTCTTTCTCAAACTGCTCCTGTGTTCCTGGCATGATATCGTGTATCATACCTCTCCATTTTAATTCTTCTATAAAGTTCACCGCAAATAATTTTCTCAAAAATAGACAAATTATTAAATCTAGGGCATAACATCTATAGTCTAAAATCTATTCTCATATCTTTGCCATATGATATTTGTTACTGGAGGCACTGGCTTAGTTGGCTCACATGTTTTATTAAAATTAGCTCAGCAATCTAAAGCGTTTAAGGCCCTTAAAAGAGCATCTTCCTCTTTGGATGTTTGTAAAAGTATTTTCGCCTATTATAATGCGGGTGATTTATTTGCTAAAATAAATTGGGTTGAGGGGGATGTTAATGACATCCCTTCATTAGAAGAGGCAATGAAAGATTGTGATTTGCTTTTGCATTGTGCAGGAATTGTTTCTTTTTCCCCATCCGATATTGAACTTTTGAAAAAAGTAAATATTGAAGGTACTGCAAATGTGATGAATGTTGGATTGAGTTCTGGAATAAAAAAAGTAGGTTTTGTTAGTTCAATTGCTGCTTTAGGCCGTAACTCTACTGCTGGGGTGGTAGATGAAGAATGCCATTTTAAAGCTACAAAACTAGATAGTAATTATGCCCTTAGTAAGTATTTTTCCGAACAAGAAGTATGGCGGGCTTCAGGCGAAGGCTTGGATGTTGTAATTGTAAATCCATCAGTTATCTTAGGTCCTGGAAATTGGACAAAAGGGAGCTCACAGATTTTCGAAAAAATCTTTAAAGGATTGAAATTTTACGCTAGCGGAAGCACAGGCTATGTTGATGTTGCTGATGTAGCGGAATCGCTAATTCAGTTGTTATTTTCTGATGTAAAAAATGAAAGATTTATTGTTAATGGCGCTAATCTTAAATATCGAGATTGCTTTGATAGGATTGCCGTAGCTCTTGGCAAACCAAAAGCTACTATAAAGGTCACTCCATTTTTAAAAGAAATTGCTTGGAGAATAGAGGCAATTAAATCTTTGATTACAGGCAAAACCCCACTTATAACTAAGGAAACCGCTAATAGCGCAATGACTCAGAGTACTTTTTCCACTACTAAAATTGAAAAAACTATTGGGTTTCAATTTACGGATATTGATGTTACAATTAACAAATATGCGAACTGGTTTATTGCTGATCAAGCGTAGATCTTTCAGTAGTTAATTGCTCTAACACATTAGTATAAATGTGTCCTAATTTTTCAGGATTTTCAGAATAATAGTTAAGGCTTTCTTTAAAGACCTCTTCAGAAATTTGATATTTTTTGTAAATATCAAAATAAGAATTAGCCAATTCTTTTTTAGCACTTTCCAAATCTTTAGCTTTATTGAGTTCAAAAGTTGCTTGTGCTAAATGAATTTCTTTTAAGATAGTTTCAAATGCTGTTTGAGATAAGATGTTTTTTGGAATTTTTTCTTCAGGATTAGAGCAGCAAAATAAAAAAAAAGCGACTATTGATAAATAAATTTTCATTTTCCAAAGATATTTTATTTTGATATTCGAATTTATGTATATTTGATTCACTTATTAACCAACACAAAATTTTTCATGAAAAAATTAATGTACTTGATTATTGCTGCTTTAATGCTTACTTTCACTGCTTGCGGAGGAGGAGAAACTACAACTGAAGAAACTGTAGTTGAAGAAACTGTTGAAGTTACTACTAAAGGTGTTGGCTGCCAAATTGGAGAACCCTGTGTAACAGATCATTCTTGTTGTAATACTCATAATGAGTCTACTGAGGCAGAAAAAATTGAAGAAGAAGGGGGCTAAATAAATAATTTTTATTCAGAAAAAATGCAATTTAGGTTGGAGTTTTTTATTTTTCTCCCTGTAATTAAACAAAAAATAAAAAAAGAAAAAAAATAATGCAGATATTTTCGGAATTTATATATTTGCCGCAGTTATTAACCAAATAAAATTTTTCATGAAAAAATTAATGTACTTGTTGATTGCTGCTTTAATGGTTACTTTCACTGCTTGTGGAGGTGCTGAAGAAGCTGCAACTGAAGAAACTGTAGCTGAAGAAGTTGTTGTTGAAGAAGTTGCTGAAGAAGCTGCAACTGAAGAAACTGTAGCTGAAGAAGTTGTTGTTGAAGAAACTCCTGAATAAGCTCCTGCTTAATTAGCATTCTTATTTAAAAAAAAAGGCAACTTAGGTTGCCTTTTTTTATGTCTTTATCTATCGAAAGTAAGGCGCATACCGTTTTTACTCTCATTAAACTTGCCATATTGATAGGCAATATGGCCATTAACTAAAGTGTGAGTGATTTTAGCATTGAAGATTTCTGCTTCAAATGGAGACCAACCGCATTTATAAAGGATATTTTCTTTATTTACTTCCCAAGGATTATTTAAGTCTACCAGCACTAAATCAGCAAAATATCCTTCACGAATAAAACCTCTATTCTCAACTTTAAAACAAATAGCTGGGTTGTGACACATTTTTTCTACTACTTTTTCGAGACTAATTTTACCATTTTTAAAAAACTCTAACATGGCAGGAAGGGCATGTTGCACTAGCGGCCCTCCAGATGGAGCCTTAAAATAAGAATTGGCTTTTTCTTCTAATGTATGTGGGGCATGATCAGTTGCAATTACATCTAACTTATCATCTAACAAAGCTTGAAATAAAGCTTTTTTGTCGCTTTCTTTTTTTACTGCTGGATTCCATTTTATAAGAGTTCCTTTTTCTTTATAGTTGTTTTCATCAAACCAAAGATGATGGATGCATACTTCTGCAGTAATTTTTTTATCTTTTAATGAAATTTTATTGTCAAATAATTCAATTTCCTTTTCTGTTGAAATGTGAAAAACATGCAGGCGTGTGTTGTGTTTTTTGGCAAGTTCAACAGCCATTGAGGATGATTTAAAGCAGGCCTCAGCACTTCTGATTTTCGGATGTTCTGAAATAGGGACTTCTTCGCCATATTGCTGTTTGGCCTTGTTGCTATTTTCTTTAATTATTGTTTCGTCTTCACAATGTACAGCAATTAGCATAGGGGATTTGGAAAAAATTTCCTCTAAAACATTTTTGTTATCTACCAACATATTACCTGTTGATGAACCCATAAAGATTTTTATTGCCCCAACATTCTTTGGATTTGTTTTAAGTACTTCTTCCAAATTGTCATTGCTTGCTCCCATAAAAAAGGAATAATTTGCAAGGGATTTTTTTGAAGCGATCTGGTATTTGTCTTCTAATAGTTTTTGTGTTAAGACTTGTGGATTTGTGTTTGGCATTTCCATAAAAGAAGTAATTCCACCAGCCACAGCCGCTTTACTTTCAGTGTAAATAGTTCCTTTATGAGTAAGTCCTGGCTCTCTGAAATGTACTTGGTCATCAATGACTCCTGGCAATAAATGCAAGCCTTTTGCATCAATTATTTGGTCGGCATCAATTGTTATTTTTGGAGCAATTTTCTTTATTTTCTGATTTTCAATAAGCACATCTGATTGGTAAATTTTACCTTCATTTACCAAAGTTGCATTTTTTATTAATGTGAGCATTTTTAGCTTTTCCAGTTTCTAAAAAAACTTTTGATTTTCATTTGTAAAACGCCAAATGCGGCTTCCATAAAAATACCACTGCTCATTTTTGAGCTTCCTTCAGCTCTATCCGTAAAAATAACAGGTACTTCTACTACATTAAAGCCATACTTCCAAGCGTTGAATTTCATTTCAATCTGAAAAGCATAACCTACAAACTGAATTTTTTCAAGCTGGATAGTTTCTAAAACTTTTCTTTTGTAGCATTTAAATCCAGCAGTAGAATCATGAATTGGCATTCCTGTCACTAGTTTGACATATTTGGAAGCAAAAAAGGACATAAGTAGTCGAGACATTGGCCAATTTACAATATTTACTCCCTTAACATATCGAGAACCAATTGCAAGATCTCCACCTTCATTCGCAGTTGCATTATAAAGCCGTATTAAGTCATCAGGGTTATGAGAAAAATCAGCATCCATCTCAAAAATGAATTGGTAATTTCTTTCTAAAGCCCATTTAAATCCGTGTATGTAAGCGGTGCCCAATCCTAATTTTCCAGCGCGCTCTTGAAGCTGTAATTGTTGAGGATATTTTTGTTGTAGATTTTTTACAATATCAGCAGTTCCATCAGCAGACCCATCATCAATAATTAAAATATGAAAGGATTTTTCCAATGAAAATACCTTGAGAATAATGTTTTCAATATTTTCTTTCTCATTAAAGGTAGGTATAATTATTAAACTATCGGACATAGCACAAAAATAAATAAACTGATTTAAAAAATGATTATTGTGCAGATGTTTTGATTTCCTCCACAACAGCAGGATCTAAAAGCGTACTTGTATCACCTAAATTTTCCGTATCTCCTTCAGCAATTTTTCTAAGAATTCTCCTCATTATTTTTCCTGAACGGGTTTTAGGCAAGCCACTTACAAATTGGATTTTGTCTACTTTCGCAATTGGACCAACTTCTTTGCTTACTAAATCAGAGATTTCTTTTCTAAGACGCTCTTCATTTTCTGGTTTTTTATGACAAATCACATAAGCATAAATACCATTTCCTTTAATAGGATGAGGAAATCCTACAATAGCCGTTTCACATACATTTTGATGCTTATCTATTGCACTTTCAATTTCGGCAGTTCCTAAATTATGGCCAGAAACAATAAGCACATCATCTACTCTTCCCGTTATTCGGTACATTCCGGTTTCGTCACGCAAACAGCCATCCCCAGTAAAATAGTTGTTTTTAAAAGTGGAAAAATAAGTTTCTTTAAATCTTTGGTGATCACCATAAATTGTGCGCGCAATTGAGGGCCAAGGGAATTTTATGCACAACCTTCCTTCAACAGAATTCCCTTTAATTTCATTTCCTTTTTCATCAACCAAGCAAGGCTGAATTCCAGGTAGAGGTAAAGTAGCAAAAGTCGATTTTGCTGGTGTAACTCCTGCTAAATTAGAAATCATTATTCCACCTGTTTCTGTTTGCCACCAAGTGTCTACAATTGGACAATTTTCATTGCCAATTTCTTTATTGTACCAATGCCAAGCGTCTTCATTTATTGGCTCTCCAACGGTGCCTAAAACTTTTAATGAAGACAAATCATAAGGATTTACAAATTCTATTCCTTTTGCTTCCAATGCACGAATAGCAGTAGGAGCTGTGTAAAAAATAGTAACCTTATTTTCTTCAATAATTTGCCAAAAACGCCCATGATCAGGATAAGAAGGAATCCCTTCAAACATGACAGTGGTTGCCCCTGCTAAAAGAGGACCGTAAACAATATAAGAGTGCCCGGTTATCCAGCCAATATCTGCAGTACACCAATAAATGTCTCCCTCATTATATTGGAAAACATTTCTAAAAGAATATTCAGTATAAATCATGTAGCCAGCGGTGGAATGCTGTATTCCTTTGGGCTTTCCAGTAGAGCCAGAAGTGTATAAAATAAAAAGAGGATCTTCCGAATCCATAATTTCAATTGGGCAATCAGAATTAGCGTCTTTCATTTCTTCATGCCACCAAATATCTCTCCCGTATTGCATATTGACATTGCTTTTTGTTCTTTCTAAAACAATACATTTTTCAATAGATGGAGTGCTTTGCATGGCCTCATCAGCAATCTCCTTTAGAGGAGTAATTTTTTCGCCCCTAAATCCTCCATCAGCAGTTATTAGTAATTTGCAAGTAGCATCATTTATTCTGTCGGATAATGATTTTGCCGAAAACCCAGCAAATACTACTGAATGTATTGCCCCAATCCTTGCGCATGCTAAGACTGCAATTGCCAATTCAGGGACCATTGGCATGTAAAGGCATATTCTATCTCCTTTTAGTGCCCCATTTTTTTTTAGAACATTTGCAAACTTACAAACCTGCTTATGAAGCTCTCTGTAGCTTAAGTTTATAGTTTCCTCTTTGGGATTGTTAGCAATCCATTTTATAGCCGTTTGATTTCCTCTTTTTTCTAGATGCCTGTCTAAACAATTTTCTGTGATATTCAATTTTCCGCCTTCAAACCATTTTATTTCTGGTTTTGTAAAGTCCCAGTCCAAAACGCTATCCCATTTTTTTCTCCAACTAAAATTATGAGCTTTTTCTTCCCAGAACTTTTTAGGATCAGTGATACTTTTTTGGTATTCAATTTTATATTCTTCAAAAGTTGAAATTTTCATTTCCATATTGGTAATTTAAATTAACTCAAAGATAATAAACAATTCATATTAAAATAAAAGATTAGTTAGTACAAATTTGTAAATTAGCACCCTAATTAAAAAACTAAAAAAATGAGAAAAACTTTACTAAGTATATTTACTCTTGTTGCAATGAATACAATTGCACAAGATTGTTCAGACTTATTTATTTCAGAATATGTTGAAGGACCGGGACAAAACAATGCCATTGAAATTTATAATCCAACATCTTCATCAATTGATTTAAGCGGATATTCAATTAATAGATATGCAAATGGAGCATCTTCAGGACAAGATGTATGGCCTTTAAGTGGGGCAATTGCAGCCGGCCAAGCAATTGCAATCGGTAATGGTCAGTTAGATTCTGTATGGGTGAATAATACTTATTGGTCTACGCCTGTAGATCCTGTTTTTTATACTGCCTGCGGTATGCACTGTAGTGGAATTTATCCAACCCCATTTTATTTTAATGGAGATGATGCTATGACTTTAGAAAAAGGGACAGCTATTATTGATATCTTTGGGAAAGTTGGAGAGGATCCTGGAGGGGCTTGGACGGATGATGCAAGTGCAGGTTATACGGATGCAAATGGAGGGGATTGGTGGACAAAAAGAATGACTTTGGTTAGAAAGCCCTCTGTAAAAAAAGGAGTATCTCTAAATCCAATTTTGTTCAATCCAACATTACAATATGATTCTTTACCTGATGCAACATATACAGGAATGGGGTCTCATACTTGTGATTGCACGGGCTCTACTGCTATTACTGAAAATAATGAAGTTTCATATGTTATGTATCCTAACCCTGTCAATAGTGGGGTTGAGGTGTTTGTTAATGCAAGTACGCTTGTTAAAAATATTAGATTAACTAATATTTTAGGAGAGCAAGTAAGATTTAATCAATCAATAAATACAAGCGCTTTGGCAAAAGGAACTTATGTTGTAGATATTGAGTTTGCCAATGGAAAGTTTGTTAAAAACAAACTCATTATAGAGTAGTAATACCACAATAAAATTTAAAATACTGATGCCAACATCAGTATTTTTTTATCAGTAAACTATGAAAAAAACAGCCGTTTTATTTTTTGGGACAATTCTCAGTTTTGGAGTTTTTGCTCAAACTACTATAAGAGGGAAAGTTACTGATGCCAATACAGGGGAAGCTTTAATTGGAGCAACAGTTATTTATGAAAAAGGAAAAGGAACTGCTACTGATTTAGATGGCAATTATTCCTTTAGTATTCAAGAGGGAGAAAGAAATATTCAAGTTTCTTATGTGGGTTACAAGGAAATTAGTCAAGTAGTAACTGTTAAAGGAAAATCCCAAGTACTGGATTTTAAATTGAAAACAATTCTGCTCAATGAGGTGCAAGTAGTGGCGGATATTGCAAAAGATAGAGAAACTCCAGTTGCCTTTTCAACTATTCCAATGAAGAAAATTAGTGAGGAGTTAGCATCACAAGATATTCCTATGGTACTAAACTCAACACCTGGAGTATATGCTACACAAAGTGGAGGTGGCGATGGAGATGCACGAATAACCATTAGAGGATTTAATCAAAGAAATGTAGCCGTAATGATTGATGGAATTCCTGTAAATGATATGGAAAACGGCTGGGTGTATTGGTCCAATTGGTTTGGACTGGATGCCGTAACAGCTAATATTCAAGTACAAAGAGGATTAGGAGCTTCAAAAATTGCGATTCCATCAGTTGGAGGGACAATGAATATCTTAACTAGAGGAACTGGAGATAAGGCCGGAGGGACAATCAAACAAGAAGTGGGTTCATACGGACAACTTAGAACTTCTTTAGGATACAATTCAGGAAAAACAAAAAATGGTTGGGGCTATACTTTAGCTGGGTCGTATAAACAAGGGAATGGATTTGTAGATGAAACTTGGAGTGAAGGCTATTTTTATTATGCTAAAATTCAGAAAGAATTAGGCAATCATATTTTAAGT
>JACKQG010006925.1_pt1 | contig 11678 bp, 7 predicted proteins | sample 8237621 | NCBI WGS metagenome assembly JACKQG01 (sample SAMN15677084, study PRJNA649215) | marine metagenome | biome: marine; feature: Black Sea; material: saline water; isolation source: suspended particulate matter (SPM) from the Black Sea western gyre | collected 2013-06-09/2013-06-10 | depth... | reverse complement strand
AAGAGTTCAGAAGACAAAACCCCGGACTCCCTGTCATGGTGCTATCCAGCCGTTCCTTTCACCCTGAATTAGAACAGGTCATGAGTAAACATATCTGCGCCTGCCTCAGAAAACCACCAGATCCGGAGGAACTCCTATATTGCATCAAGAGTTTTTGTGAAAACCAACATGACTCCTCGGGGCGCCAAAGGGGGGAGGGTTCTGAATATGCGCAGTGAGAAAACCAAACGTTGGATTCTCATCCCGGCCGCAGTGGTCATTCTGCTCCTGATTTACGGGGTCGCGGCATCACAACAGAAGACACCTCTCCAGACCGAGCTTCCCCAAAAAGCCGCCGGGTACCTGACGATTAAAGTGTAAGGCAGGAGTTACTCTGTATTGGGTCGTATATACATTTTTTAAGATCGCAAAGGAGTTTTCATTAAAAAATGGAGGTAATATGAAGAACAACAAGAAAAAACGTAAGACAATGATGGCCGATTTTCTCAAAAACGTAAAGCTGTCGCGTCGGGATTTTGTAAAGGCTTCTGTAGCAACCGGAGCGGCAGTCGCTTTTTCAAACGGCCTGAAACCGGAAATGAAGGCGCTTGCTGCAGCAACCGCTCCTTCAACGGAAGGGATGGGTAAGTGGATGCCGGCAACCTGCCAGGGATGTACATCTTGGTGTTCGGTACAGGTGTATATAATCGATGGGCGGGCTGTAAAAGTCAGGGGGAATCCCCACTCAAAGGTGAATATCGGTGCCGGTTGTCCTCGCTCACACCTGGGGTTGCAGCAACTCTATGATCCGGACAGGTTGAAGGTTCCCATGAAACGCACAAATCCCAAAAAAGGCCGACATGAGGATCCTAAGTTTGTTCCAATTTCATGGGACGAGGCCTTGAACACCATTGCCGATAAAATCATGGAGTTGCGCAAAAATAACGAAACCCACAAATACATGCTCATGCGGGGAAGATACAGTTATATGAGGGATATTATATATGACCGCATGACCAAAATCATCGGTTCACCAAACAATATTTCACATAGTGCGTTATGCGCCGAAGCTGAAAAGTTTGGTCCCTTCTACACCGAAGGCTACTGGGGCTACCGGCAGTACGATGTAACGAATGCACGTTATATCCTGCTTTGGGGCGCCGATCCGCTATCGGCCAACCGTCAGGTTTCCTATTACTCAAAAGTATGGGGGGATGCGGTTGATCGGGCGACCATTGCGATCGTTGAACCTCGCCTTTCGGCAACCGCAACCAAGGCAGACGAATGGATGCCGATTAAACCGGGACATGACGGTGCGCTCGCAGTCGCTATAGCGCATGTTCTGCTGACAAAGGGGCTCTGGTTCAAACCGTTCGTGGGGGATTTTGTTGACGGGCTAAACCGGTTCGTTCCGGGGCAGATGGTGGATGAAAAAACTTTTGAGGAAATTCATACATATGGTGTCGTAAAATGGTGGAACCATGAATTGAAGGACAAGACACCGGAATGGGCGGCCAAGATAACAGGGCTGGATGCGGCACAGATAAAGCGGGTTGCTACCGATTACGGCAAAGCGGCACCACATGCAATTTCATGGCTTGGCGGCGGACCCAGCATGCAGGTTCGGGGGGGCTTTACCAGTATGGCAGTACACGCCTTGAACGGAATCGTGGGCGCGGTGGATAACGAAGGCGGTACCCTCCTGGCCAACAAAGAATATACCAGTAAATTTCCTAAACCCGACGACTTCATTGACGACATTGCTAAAAAAGGAAAAAAGCAAAAAAAGATCGACCAGCGTGGTCGACTCCAGTTTCCATGTATCAAAAAGGGGAAACCCGGCAGTGCTGTCGTCACCAACAATTCCACAGACGGTATCATCAAAGAAGACCCTTATGACATTAAGGTTGCAATCGCTTACATGAATAATTTCGCATTTTCCGCTCCTCAACCGGAACGATGGGAGCAGGCATTATCCAAAATACCATTTTTGACGCATATTACCACTAATGCGTCAGAGTTTTCGTGGTTTGCCGATATTCTTCTGCCTGACAGTCACCACATGTTTGAAAAATGGGGATATGTCAAATCCCATGCCAACGGCTATCGTCATGTGACCTTGATGCAGCCGATCGTGAAGCAAACGTATGATTACAAAACGGATGAAACAGAGATTCCCTGGTTGATTTCTGAAAAGCTGGCGAAACGAGGCTTTGACAATCTGTTTAGACATTTCAAAGAATACAAGGATCCCGAAACCGGCAAAGCTCCGAAAAACGAAAAAGAATTTGCCCTGTATTCGCTGAAATATGCGACACAGAATCTTTGGGATCCGGCCAAATACAAGGGAGGAGATAAATTTAAGGGCTGGGAAGATTTTGCAAAGACGGGTGTTTGGAATTCAAATCCATACCCCATTCGCAAACGATGGGGCAAAATGAAAACCAAGACCAAAAAATTTGAGTTCTACAGTGAGACCCTAAAGACCGCTCTTGGAAAACATGCTAAAAATCATGGCGTGACCATAGATGAAGTAATGAAGGCCACCAATTATCTGGCAAGAGGCCAGATGGCTTTCATCCCCCATTATGAAGAACCTTTTATATTGGGAGATGAAAAAAAATATCCCTTCGTGCACGTAGATCACAAGTCGCGGTTAAACCGGGAAGGGCGTTCGGCCAACTGTACCTGGTATTATGATTTTAAAGATATCGATCCCGGTGATGAGGCCAGGGATGATGTCGCCAAAATCAATCCGGTCGATGCGAGACCCTTGGGTATTAAATCGGGGGATCCAATCAAATTGGTTTCTCCCACCGGCAGCCTGTCTTGTACCGCTAAACTCTGGGAAGGTGTGCGCCCCGGAACGGTTGCCAAATGTTATGGTCAAGGGCATTGGGCCTACGGACGGTTGGCTTCCAAGGATTTTGGCAAGGTACCCCGAGGAGGGAACAATAATGACATTATCCCCGCGCAGTACGAAGCGTTAAGCGGAAGCTCGGCTTATTATGGCGTAACACGGGTGAGGGTTGAAAAAGTATAAGGAGGTAAAAAATGTCAAGATATGCGATGGTTATTGATCTGCAGCGCTGTACCGGCTGTAGCTCTTGCAGCATTTCCTGTAGAAATGAAAATAATGTATCGGAAGGTATTTACTGGTCAGGCAAAATAACCGAGACGTCCGGAACTTTTCCGAATGTTCGATTCCATTATACCCCAACGCTTTGCAATCACTGTGAAGATGCTCCCTGTGTGAGGGGCTGTCCGACGCGTGCTATGCACAAACTCGACAACGGTATTACCATGCATGATCCCAAAAAATGCATCGGCTGCAGATATTGTATGATCAATTGTCCATATGGCGTGATCTATTTCAACTGGAGCAACCCGCACGAATTCTGGAGGGATAAACGCGTATTGATGAAAGGAGGCACTTCATCTCCGGCGGAAGAAACTCGTAAGGTGGGAGGAAAGGAAATTCCATATTATAACCCGGAGAGGGAAGCAACGCTTAGCGGTATCCGTACCAAAGGGGTCGTGGAAAAATGCACTTTTTGTGATCATCGGATCAAAAAAGGAAAACTGCCGCGATGTGTTGATGCCTGTCCGGCAGATGCAAGAATATTTGGAGATCTTGATGACCCCAAGAGTCAGATAAACAAACTGATTGGAAAATTCAGGCCATTTCGACTGAAAGAATCGCTGGGAACCAAGCCCGGTGTATTTTACATCAGAGATTTTAGTTCGGCCACTTATCCACGAACGAAAGGAGGCATATAAATGAAATTACGAATATGGATCAGACTGCTTGGTCTCGGCATCCTGTTAGGTTTGATGACCGTATACAGGGTATACACCACCGGGTTTGTGGTTTATGCAAAAACAGATGTGCTGGTATGGACCCTGCCTTTGGGTGCATATATCTTTTTTTCTCTGACCAGTTCAGGACTGGCATTCGTTTCCTCGATCCCTATCGTTTTCGGCGTTAAACGATACGAGACGATCGAAAAGCGTACCATATTCCTGGAATTCGCGGTTCTTATGGCCTCCTTTGTGTGTCTTATTCTCCACCTTGGATCACCGCTAAAAGTAATCTATCTCTTGCTTTCACCAAACCTGACCTCACCGTTGTGGTGGTTGGCCAACCTCTATACCATCTATCTGGTTATAATTGTGAGTGCATTCTGGCGAATACATACGGCCCGCACCAGTAAAGTTCTCGGCGTTCTTGTCTTTCTGATCGCAATTGCCACTTCGACAACCCTTGGCTGGTTGATGGGGATGACCGACGCACGACCGACCTTAAACGCGTCATTTTTTACCATGTATTTTCCGCTCACGGCTTTTATTAGCGGTCTGGCCGCAACGCTTCTCTTCAGTTTGCTAACCGCCTATTTCTCAAATCGGGAAATAACGCAAGAAAAGAACGCCTTGTATAATGAACTTGCCAGAATGCTGGGCATTGCAGCAGGCCTTGTTTTGATCCTTTTTTTGTGGAGATCGATCATTGGCGGAATTTCTTCAAGTGCCGAAGGATACCTTGCGTTCAAACATATTATCGGGTCTATACCTTATAATATCGAACTCTGGTTAGGTTTGTTCATTCCATCGATTTTGATGCTGATACCATCGATACGTGTAACCGTCTGGGGGAAAGTTACCGCCGGTGCTTTACTACTCATTGGTATGTTTGCCGGGCGGCTCGAGTTCGTATTGAGTGGCGTGGTCAGGCCGTTAGGTCAGATGGCTGAAGGACGTCCGGAATTTGTCAGTTATATACCGACCATTTCGGAGATTCTGGTCGTTGTATTCGGTTTGTCGATAATGTTGCTTATTTACACGCTTGGAGATCGGTTTTTAAAGCTGGAACAAGTGCCGGAATAAATACGAATTAAAGCAATTTGCGGCCTTGGTGCTGTCCCTGTAATGGCCTTTCCCCCGGGGGAAAGGAGGGACAACCGTTCAATCGGACCAAAATAGAGTAATAGGATAAAAACTGATGGATGTTGATAAACTGCTCACGCAGGAATTCGCACGAAGAGATGCATATAAGAGACTATCGGACTGTTACAAGCTGCCCGAAGAAGAACTGATAAACACACTTGAAGGGCTGGAACGGGTTTTTGAAACACTTGGGTCTGAAGCGCGTTCCCATATTGCTCTTGTACGCAGTGAAATCAAGGGGCGTGAAGACGTCGATGATTTGAAAGTCGATTATGCCCGACTGTTTGTCGGACCGTACAACTTGCTGGCCCCGCCTTATGGATCGGTTTACCTGGAAGGCGAACGAAAGGTCATGGGCGATTCGACAATGGATATACAAAAAAGGTATGCCGAGGTTGGTCTGACCACCGCGGAATTTTTCAAAGAAATTCCTGACCATATTCGGGCAGAACTCGAATTTATGTATTTTTTGATTTTTAAAGAGATCGAAGCCATTCAGGAAGGATCGTTTGAAAACGTCTCCGGCCTTTTACTTAAACAAAGGTCATTTCTTCAAGACCACCTTGCTGTCTGGGTTAAAGGCCTGGCACAAAACATCGAGGTACATTCTCAAAAAAACTTTTACCGTGGTGTGGCGATGGCAACTCGCATCTTTATAAGTGAGGATTTTTCTGAAATCGCTGAACTGGACATTTCAGAGCCAACAGCTGTTGTAAGCCTGGGGTGATCCGTTTGAAGAAAAATTCGAAGACGGCCTATCGTCATCTTAATATGTATGGATAATTGGCCTCAGCAAAACAGGGGTAGGTTTCACGGGGCAAGTCTGAAATCATCATAAAAAATCCGGAATTCTACTTATGTGGTTTGATCGGAAGTCAGGCTTTTTCAATCACCACATCCCAGTACTCCCCGACATTTTCCTGGTTTAAGATCTTGTGCCCTTCAAGCTTTACCGATCCCGGAACATTGTTTATCGGTTCTCCATCATCAAGGTAGATTTCAAGAATTTCTCCGGGTTTCATGGTTGCCAGCTGAACCTTGGTCTGGGCAAAATTTATGGGGCATTTTACACCTCTAAGATCCTTGAATTTATCTACTTTCATTTCATCTTCCTGCTTTGCTGCAGACGATTTAGGCCTTGGGGCAGTCCCCAGTGGCTGAGGTGCCCTTGCATCCATTGTAATAGCCAGATTTTCAGTCTCTCCCGGAAACCGCATGGTATTGTCCATGCCCTCATAAAGTGCAATAACCTCTTTGCCAAGTGATTTAATCTTGTCACTATAATACGAAAGATCCTCAGAGTTTCTGTCACGGAGCGTTTCAAGTACTTCCCTGTTGCTCACTTCAACCAATCCGGTATCAATAAAATGTTTGAGAAACAGATCATATATCTCACGATCCGTTCCGGGATCCTTCCCCCTTGTTACAAGAAGCATCCTTGATGCAGAAAAAATTATCTTTTCAAGGGCCGTGTTCCTTTCATGGGAACCTGCTCCCCCTGCTTCAACGATTCCAATGTTTTTCCGGATGATTTTTACATCAACATCGATCATATCGTATATGCCTGCTGAGCATTCCGCTCTTCCCACATCCTTCACAGAGAAAAGATCCTTTGCCCCGTGATCAAAATAGTAATTCTTGTCTTTTTCAAAAGTGGGGATAGTGTTATACCTTGTTTTGCACAGGTGGCCGATAAACTTTTTTCCCATATCACCCCAATATTTGAAGAAATCAACCTGCGATTTTGTTTTGTATTTAAAATCCAGGTAGTTTTCCAACACGTCGGTAATAAATTCAGGCAGATCATAGGAGTGAACCCATCCTATCTCTTCGGCAAGCCTCGTTTCATCACCCTTTACGCACGCTCCCCCAATTACGTTATAGGTTGGTATTGGATGCCCATTAACTCGTCTCACTTTGCCGTAGAACGCAAGATCCCCGATCCAGTGGTTTGCACATGAATTGGGGCAGCCGCTGATACGAATTTTAAGCTCATGGAGACTGTCATAATCGAGCCTTTTTCTTTCAAATTGCTTAAAAATTGCAACTGTTGCAGGTCTGGGATAATTGATTCCCAAAAGGCAGGTCTGAGCTCCTGTACATGGGACAAGATTTCCGAACATAACCGGACGATCGCTTAGTGTTTGAAGCCCTTTAATACATTCATACATATTTCTTAGAAATTTTTCGGGGATATTTCTTATGTAAAAATTCTGATCGCTGCCGCAGCGAAGGACATTCTCTCCAAAGGGGCGCAGTGTTTCCACCAATTTGAAGCAGTCCTGACAGCTCAGGTCTCCAAGATTAAGGGGAAGTCTTATGCCAAACAACCCCGCTTGTTTTTGGCAAACAACATTCCGATCAACCCAGATTTCATATCCTTCAATTTCACTTATACACGGCTCAAGCCGGAACTGACGGTTTTGACTCTCTTCATTATCGATGGTCTTAATCTCAAGCTTCAGGCCATCGTCGTGGTAAATATTATCAAGCGTTTCTCTATAAAGATTTCGAAACTTGTCTTCCCCAAAATCATCATGGATCAGGAATCTCAGCCTGTTCCTTTGCTTGTTCTTGCGGTTACCATGGGTATGGAAAACGTTCTTTAATGCTTTCACCACATGAAAGACTTTGCCCTCGGGAAGAAAATCGTGAAGCAGGATACCGATTCTTGGTTTAGCGCCCAGGCCGCCCCCTGCATATACCTGAAATCCCTTTTCACCTTTTTCATTTATTTGGGCGATAAATCCCAGATCCTGAAGGACGCAGTTTGTTGAATCATCTTCCGTGGAACTGAAACCGGTTTTAAATTTCCTCGGCAGCTCAAAACTGTCGACCTCTGAGATAAGGCGAGAGGTTAATGCTACGGCATATGGTTGCACATCAAAGAGCTCGAAAGGATTTATCCCTGAATCGTGGTTGGTTATGATATTCCTGATCGTATGCCCCCCGCCTCCTTTTGATGTGAGACCGCAGGCTGCAAGCTCCCGGAGGACCTGAGTAATGTTTTCAAGCCCAATACCATGGATCTGGACTTCCGCCCGTGTGGTCACATGCACCCTGGAATCGCCATATTCAAGGCCAAGTTCTGCTGTTTTTTTCAGCTGATTCGGAGTGATCAGGTTTCCGGCGCACCGAATCCGGCACATATAGGTATTATAACTACGCTCCATGTAGATGCCCATCTTTACACGCTTGACCGTAAAAGCCGTCTCATGGAGTTTCCCCTCCTTGTAACCCGCAAGATCCTGCTCAAGCTTATCGATATCAAGACCAAGGGTGGGAGGCAGTTTACAAGAAAGCATTGTGACTCCTTGCTTCATTGTTTTAAGTCACAAATCGTCTGTTCATAATCGATCAATGTAGTAATTTGAGGTTCTTTACCGCAAACCGGGCAGTCCGGACGTTTGTCGATTTGCACTTCACTGAACACCATGTCCATGGCATCCACAATTAAGAGTCGGTTGGTGAGAAGTTCTCCCACACCTATAAGGTATTTTAATATTTCCGTTGCCTGCAAGGTCCCGATAACACCTGCAACGACGCCCAGGACACCTGCCTCGCTGCAGGAAGGTACCGAATCAGGTGGTGGTGGTTCGGGGACGACACAGCGGAAACATGCGGATTCGCCTGGAACCACAGTCATCATTTGACCATCAAACCGCAGTATACCTGCATGTGAAAAGGGCTTCTCTGCAATGACACACGCATCATTGATCAAAAACTTTGATGGGAAATTATCCGTCCCATCAACGACAATATCGTATTCGCTTATCATTTCGAGAATATTGCTGGAGTTCACAAAACCCCGATGGATATCAATCGTCACATCCGGATTGAGTCTTTCAATTTTATCCCTTGCCGATTCCACCTTTGGTTTGTCCACATCGCCCGTAAAATGGATAATCTGCCGCTGGAGGTTGGTCAGGTCAACGACATCGTCGTCTGCAATACCAAGGGTCCCGACGCCTGCAGCAGCAAGATAAAAGAGAACCGGTGAACCCAGTCCTCCGGCCCCAATAACCAGAACCTTTCCCTCTGATATTTTTTGCTGTCCTTCCACACCAACAGTATCGAGAATAATGTGTCTGCTGTATCTTTGGATCTGTTCGTCATTAAATTCCATAGCTTTCCTCTCTGTTTGAGTATCTATTGTAAAACTACTCTAATGTCTGTTGAAGATCACCAATCAGGTTTTCAGCTGTTTCAATTCCCTCAAAAAGTCGGATAAGACTTTTGATAGCAGGCCTTTTTACCAACCAGTTGAAAAGTCAGCATTCATCCGTACCGAAAGAGAGATAAGTAGAAAAAAAGGATTTTTTTCGTCAAAAACGGACTTGACTCTAAATACCACATTGTGGTATGAAAGGCAATAAAAAAAAGGACTTCTGCATCTCACATCCGAGGAGGCGTTCACCTCCCCCTCAGTAAGCTACACATTTCAAAGGTCGGCAGGGGTGAGACGCACAGAGGCTTTTTGGAGCATAGGAGGATCCATGCCTGAAATATACAAGAGCATAATTCAAGAGTTGTCTTCTGGGCGGCCAGTGGTCCTGGCGGTCATTATTCGTCAAGCCGGTTCATCTCCTCGTTCATTGGGGGCCAAGTTTGTAATTTGCCACGACGGTTCGCTGGTGGGTTCTATCGGAGGGGGTAAGCTGGAAGCCCAGGTCATCAAGGCGGCCGAGGGCGTCATGAAACGAGATACCGCCATTGTGAAGAAGATCCGCATGACAGGCAAAGAGGTGGCCGGAACAGATATGATCTGCGGCGGCACTGTTGATGTACTTATTCAGAGTATCACTCCAGGCAACCATCATGCTTGCGAAATCCTTGAAGAGATTTTACTGCTCGTGACAAAAAGGAGGCAAGGCATCCTTGCAGTGGGCCCTCTGCCCAAACAGGAGGAAGAAGCCAAGGTAAGCATGCTGTTATACCGACCTGACGGCAAAGTGCTCGGATCTATGGGACAGGCCAAGGCAGTCCTCGAACTTATTCAATCTCGTGCTGAAACAATATTAGGTTTCAATACCCCTGTCGTTTATGACACACGCTGTGGCCCCATTCTTATGGAGCCTATTTTTTCACGCCAGACGGTCATTGTCTTTGGCGGTGGTCACATTTCCGTCAATCTGGTTCCCTTGCTGACCATGGTCGACTTTAGGGTGGTGGTGGTAGACGACAGGGCGGAGTTTGCCAATGAGAAACGCTTTCCTGGAGCAGATCAGATTGTCGTGGCTGACTATGGAAAGTCCTTTGATCAGTTGGAATTCACACCTGAAATCTATTGCATCATAGTTACACGGGGGCATATCCACGACAAGACCGTCATAGAAAACGTTTTGACGCGCCCCACTCGATATGTGGGCATGATCGGGAGCCGGCGCAAGCGCGACATGGTCTATGACACCCTAATGAAACAGGGGTTCAGCCGGGGGCAGCTCGAGAGTGTGTATTCGCCCATTGGGCTCGAGATCGGTGCCGAGACCGCCGAAGAGATCGCCATATCCATTGCCGCTGAACTGATCCAGATACGAGCCCAAGGCCTTCGGAGGACTGACTGAACTGTTTAAAACCGCTATTTTTGCCCCACACTCCGTTCCTTTCTATATTTTATGTGCCAAGGAGTTTTTTCCATAGGGCCCTTCAAGATGCTTCCCTTCCAAATCATACAACGTCTTTCCTAATTTGTCTGCCAATATGTACTGTGGGAGAAATTTATGTACGGATTACGTACACAGATAACTATCTGTTTTCACGGAATAATCAAAGTGCGCCCGGCCATCATGTCCAGAAGGTATACATATATCTGACAGCCCTTGACCTGTCTCCAATAGTAGGAGTAGATCATCCAAATTTTATTTTGGTTAACATACCCTTTATAGTCTATTGTCATTTTTAGACTTATTCCAGTCGGTTAAGTCATCAGTCCCCCGAACGATCAGGGAATCTCCTTCAAGCCCCATGCCCAAACCCACTATCTGGCATAGCTCTTGCTGAAATCAGTAACTGGTACCTTATTTAACATAAGGATTTTGGTCTGTCGGTTTCATTTGGTGATGAAAGGAGGAAACCGTAATGAAGAAATTGGTTGTACTATCGTTCTTGGCCTTAGGGATATTTTTGATCCAGTTCACCATTCAACCGGTTTTGGCAGGAGAAGTTGATGTTTTGATCGAGAAGTTGGTTGAAAAAGGAATCCTTTCCGAACCGGACGCCAAGCAAATCTTAGAAGAAATACAAAAGGAAAAGGTAAAGCAAAAAGCCACCGTCAAGGAAACCGCAAAAGAGACCGCAGAAGAGACCGCAAAAGAGACGGCCAAAAAAGAAACAGAAACCGTATGGTCCAAGGTCCCAAAGTGGGTTAAGAAAATCAAATTCAAGGGTAATTTTCGTCTGCGATATCAGGGAGAAGAGCAAAAGCATGACGACGGCACCACGACTCGCCGCCACAGGGGGCGGTACCGGTTCCGTTTTGGTGCTGTCGCCAAAGTGACCGAGCATTGGGAGGTCGGATTCGGTATAAAAACCGGAGGCGGTAATCCCCGATCCGCCAACGTGACATTTACAAATGGTTTTGAATCACCGGGAATTCGGATGGATTATGCCTATGTAAAATATACGCCCATCAAGCAGTTGAACATAATTGGCGGACAGATGAAAAACCCCATCTGGGAACCTAAGAGGGATCTTACCTGGGACGGTGACATCAATCCGCAGGGGGTTGCGGCCGTTTTTAAACATTGGTTTAACCC
>JACKQG010006924.1_pt1 | contig 11678 bp, 11 predicted proteins | sample 8237621 | NCBI WGS metagenome assembly JACKQG01 (sample SAMN15677084, study PRJNA649215) | marine metagenome | biome: marine; feature: Black Sea; material: saline water; isolation source: suspended particulate matter (SPM) from the Black Sea western gyre | collected 2013-06-09/2013-06-10 | depth... | reverse complement strand
TAATACCAGTGCAGTAATAAGAAGAATCGATAATTTTTTCATCTTGCCTCCTTTGTTTTTTTGTTATTGATTGATTTATCTATCCTAAAGCCAATTTCCTTTGGTTTTGGTTTAGGCTGTTTTAATAGTTTAGTTACAATCTTAATTACTTGGTTTAATGATTTTCCTTGTTTATTCATTTCTTGTTCCAATTTTTCTATTTTGAGTGATAAATTTTTATCCGAATACAACAGTTCCCGCATACGGACAAATGCACGCATAATCAGAATATTTATCTCAATTGCTTTTTTACTGTGTAAAACAGATGATAACATTGCCACACCTTGTTCGGTAAAAACCATTGGTTTGTAGCGTAATCCCATTTTTGTTGAATTGGAGGTGTCAATTTGGCACCTCCAATTATTTAATTCTTCATCATTCATTTCAAACATAAAATCCCCAGGAAACCGTTCAATATTTCTTCTAACTGCCCTTTTCAGATATTTTGTTTCAATCCCATACAATTTTGCCAAGTCTCTATCTAACAATACCTTTTGAGCCCGAATCAACAAAATTTTCCCAGAAATTTGTTCAATAGGTATCATCTGCTGATTATTCATAATTTATCTTTCAGGAATTATAAGTTTTATATTCTCTCGCATCTTCTTCCTCAAAATTATGTACCAAATAGATTATTGTATTTTTTGTCTGTCAAATTTGTCATTTGAAATTTGTTATTTGTCATTTCTCTTTTCTTTCCGTTCTCCGTTTTCCATCTTCCGTTTTTCATTTATTATGTTAATATTCTCAATTGTATTTACTACACAATCAGCAAATTCTATCATTGTTTTGTAATCATCTTTTCCTGTCAAAACACCAATGGATAGGGGACATCCGGCACTTTTTGCCATTTGATGGTCCCAGATATTATCTCCAACAACAGCGGTCTTTTCTTGAGGAATTTTCAGCATATCGCAGATTTTATGCACCATATCTGGAGCAGGTTTATCATTTTTTATGCTATCAGCACCAGAAATTGCAGAGATAAATTTTGAGACGCCAAATGCTTCCATAATCTTTTCGCATCTTTCGGCAATATCGGAAGTTGCAACTGCAATCTTAATTCCGGCTTCACTAAAATGTGTGAATAATCTCTTCAAATTACCAAGAGGTCTTGCAATTGCAATCAAATCTGTAACTTTATCCACTTCACCAAAAATTCTGTGCGTGGATTCAAAAGCTGTTTTCTGCTTTATTCCCAATTTCACTAATTCATTTGCAACGATATTTTCCGTCTCGGGTCGCGATTGTGTGATAATCGCAATGTCTAAAATTTTATTATTTCTCGGTTCAAGTCCCATTTTACGAATAATTTCATCAATTTGTGTCTGCGACAAATCAAAATATTTTCCAAGTTGTTTCGCACGATTTTTTATGATATCCAGCCACATATTCAAATCAGACAAAGTGCCATCTTTATCAAAAATAATCAATTTAATTTTTTCAGGATTGATGAAAACATCGCCGTTTTTTATCTGATAAACGCTATTTCCAACAGATTTAAGATTTGAAATTTTGATTTTATTTGTCATTTGAAATTTGTGATTTATCATTTTTTTTCATTTTTAATTGTAATTTTATCCTTATTCTGTTGAAAGATTTTTTTTCCAATTCCTTTCACATTTTGGATTTCTCCGATAGTTTTAAAATTACCATTTTCCTTTCGATATTTGATAATTAATTCTGCTTTTTTCTCACCAATTCCTTTAAGAGAAGTTAGTTCAAAAATTGTAGCAGTATTCAGATTGATTTTGCCAATTATTTGCGAATTTTCTGTAATTAAAACGCTAGACAAATAAGATTTTACTTTTGCAGAATCACCAATCATTTCAAGATGTGGAAGCAATTTTGCAAGAGTTTTTTTGCCAATTCCTTTTACTTTTGTCAGATCAATTAGAGATTTAAATTCGCCATTTTTCTCACGATAATCAAAAATTATTTTTGACTTTACAGGTCCAATTCCCGGCAATTCAGACAGAGTTTCTATATCCGCTTCATTCAAATTTATTTTAGAAATTGTGTGAGATTTTTCGATGATAATTTTCACGCTATCGGCAACTGTTTCATTTGATTTTTTTATGTTAAGAAAATTTTGAGCGTTTACAATAATCAGTCCCAAAAGGAAAAATGAGATGAAGAAGAGAATGATTTTTCGTTCGTCTTTTGTGAAAATTTTAATCATAACTTTTTGTAGATATATGACATCAAAACATCGCCGATTTTTTGTAGACTTTTCGCGCTACATTTGTCTGGAGTGTCTTCCAAAGTATGCCAATATGGATAATCAAAATCGATGATATCAATCGCTTGAAAACCTTTTTCTAAAAATGGATAATGATCATCAAAGATAGGTTCGGAAATTTTTGTTTTGAAATTTGAAATATTATTTTTAGCTGCAATTTTCCAGATTTTTTCAACTAATTCAGGTGAATTTTGATAAGAATTTTGCTCGATATTGATATTCAGATTTTTATCGCCAATCATATCAATAATAATGACAACTTCTGGTTCGCAACCCACTTCTGCCAAATGATTTACAAAATATTTTGAGCCGAGACACCAATCAGTAAATGAACCATAAGTTCCTGCATCTTCACCATCAAAAAGGATGATGTCAAATCCGTATAAAACAGGTTCATATTGATTCAAAATTTCGGCGAGATGAAGCAACACAGCTACTCCCGAAGCGCCATCATTCGCACCAAGAATTGGCTTCGAATGATTTATTTTCACCGAATCAAGGTCTGCCCAAGGACGCGTATCCCAATGCGCGCCAAGAAAAATTCGAGTTCGTTTTTGCGGATAGTATGACGCGATAATATTTGTCAATTCGTAAGTTTCATCGCGAACTTCTGCACTGAATTTTTGAGTTTTGACCTCTGCTCCATTCTCTTCAAGAAAATTTATAAGAAAGTTCTTACAAAGTAAATGTCCATCAGAATTTGGATTTCTTGGTCCGAATGAACACTGTTTTTCCAACAATTGAAATGCTCTTTCTCCGTCAAATTTTGGAATACTTTTTGTGCAACCAAAAGTGATAAAAGTTATAATTATCAGAAAAAATATTAAATTCGCTTTTTTCATTTTATACTTTTCAGTTCTTCAATTACAAAGTATTTGCCATTCGCATTTGCCAAAATTTCTCCATTTTTATTTCTAATTTCTCCTTTTACAAATATAATATTTTTCTGCTCATTTTCAATCCAACCTTTTGCAAAAAGTTCTTGCCCAATCGGTATTTTTTTTTGAAATCGAATTGACATTTCGACTGTCGGAGCATAAACTTTTTTGGGAATAATCGCATACGCCATTACTTCGTCAAGGATTGTGGCAATTATTCCGCCGTGAAGAATGCCCGGAAAACCTTGAAATTCTTTTTTTGGCGTCCAGCTTGTTATTGCACTTCCGTCAGAATATGAGAACTGAAGCTTCAGTCCAATCGGATTTTTGGGCGAACATGCAAAACAAAAATTATCTTTTATCTCCATAAATTGGATATCCTTCAATCATAATATCATCGCCAGATTTTTTGTATGAAACATCTTTTAATCGAATTTTCGAAAAATCATTTTCACTTTCAGATGATTTAATCCATAAAAATTTATCGCTACCACCAAAAATTTTAGGAGCCATAAAAAGTAAAATTTTGTCAACTAATTTTTCTTTCAGAAATTGAGAAATTAGAGTTGGACCAGCTTCAATCATTATTTGAGCGATTTCATTCTGATAACATTTTTCTAAAATTTCTGTTAAGTTTAGATAATTATCCATCTGTCTAATTCTCCAAATTTCAACCTTTTTCGATTCTAAAAATTCTAATTTTTTTGAATCTGGATTCTTATTTGTCGCGATTATTGTCCGAATATTTTTTGCAGAATGAACAATATGAGAATCGGGATTTATGTTTAGATTTGTATCAAGAATTATTCTGATTGGATGTTTAGGATTTTTGAGATTATAACGAACTGTGAACTGCGGATTGTCGGAATTTACTGTATTGACCGTACTCAAAATTGCATCAATTTCATTCCGGATTTTGTGCACGATTTTTCTAGATTTTTCGCAGGAAATCCATTTTGAATTGCCATTTTTTTTAGCCATTTTCCCATCAAGAGAGATTGCAGATTTCAAAATGATAAATGGTCTTTTCTTTGTGATATAGGTGATGTATGCTTCATTTTGCTTTCTGAATTTTTTTGGCATTACATCGCAAATTACTTCAATTCCAGCAGATTTGAGTTTGGAAATTCCTTTGCCATTCACGAGCGAATTTGGGTCTTTTGCTCCAATAACTACTTTGTCAATTTTGGATTTGATGATTGCTTCAGTGCAAGGCGGAGTTTTTCCGTAATGAGCGCAAGGTTCGAGAGTTACATACATTGTTGCGTTTTCTGAATTCTTTCCAGATTCCTTTAATGCCTGAATTTCTGCGTGATTTCCACCAGCAGGTTTAGTAAATCCTTTGCCAACTATTTTTCCATTTTTTATAATTAGCGCACCGACAAAAGGATTTGGTGATGTTCTTCCTCTCGCATTTTCAGCCAATTCAAATGCGTGATTTAAAAACTCAAAATGTTTTGTAATTACTTTTGTCATTGCCTAAATTCTCTTGAATACATTATTTTTTGAAACTTAGATAAAAAATTTTCTGTCAACTTTTGTTCTTTCGGATAAATTCTTATCGGATTTATATCAATTCCGCCGCGGCGATTATATTTGCACAAAACAGCAATTTTCTTTGGCTGAATTTTCCTGACCAAATCAAAAAGAATTCTTTCGCAACACTCCTCATGAAATTCATTGTGATTTCGATATGAGACGATATAACGCAAAAATGATTCTTCCATAACTTGCTTTTTGTCAGCAAGATAGTAAATATAAACTGTTCCCCAATCTGGCTGATTTGTGATTGGACAGTTTGATTTAAGAAGATTTGACATCAGAAAATATTCTTGTTTTTTAACAGATTTTGCTATCAATAAATTTGGATTTATTTCATATTCGAAATTATTTTTTGTTTCAACATTATCAATATTTTTAAAATCTTTTTGTAGATTAAATATATTTTTTTTAACGAGTTTTATTTTTATTTTTGAAGTTTTTAAACAGTTTTGTAAATCATTAATAATTACTTTTTTCGATGAATAAAAATTATTAAAAACAGCCATATTAAAAGAGTTTAGATACAATTTTAAGGACTTACTTTCAATAAGAAATTCTGAGTCAGCAGGATATTCAATTCTAAGAATTCCGATAAATGGTTTGCCGGATTTTTCCAAAAATGAGAATTCATAACAATTCCAAATATCTATTCCAGAAAATGGGATATTTTTCGTATCCCATCCAATATTTTCTCTTCCGATTTTTCGTGGAATTGGATTTAGTAAATGAAAATCTGGTTGTGTTATAAATTTATTCATTTACATAAACCCGATCCAACAGGATTTGTAATCCTGTTTACATCTTTATAATTCCAAATAATTAATCTTCCTTCTTCAAAGCTCCATTTGAAATGGTGTTTAATCATTTGGTTATTTTTTCTGTTCAACTTCTTTTTTCAGTTTTTCTATAAATTCATTTAGTTGAAATGTGCCCAAATCTCCTTTCTGGTGTTTTCTGATAGAAATAGTTTTATTCTCAATCTCTTTGTCGCCGATAATTATCATATACGGAATTTTCTTATTTTCAGCTTCACGAATTTTGTATCCAATTTTTTCATTCTGGATATTTAGTTCAGCACGAATATTTTCGTTTCGTAATTTCTTTAGAATTTTATTTCCATACTCAAAATGATTTTCACTTATTGGAATAATTTTTATCTGAATCGGTGCAAGCCAAAGCGGAAAATCTCCCGCATAATGTTCAATTAAAATCCCGAAAAATCTCTCCAAAGAGCCGAGCAGAGCGCGATGAATCATAAATGGACGGTGTTCTTTATTATCTTCTCCAATATATTTCATATCAAATCGTTCTGGCAGATTAAAATCAAATTGAATTGTTGTGCATTGCCAAGAACGGTCAAGAGAATCCTTGATTTTGATATCAATTTTTGGTCCGTAAAAAACACCTTCGCCAGAGTCAATTTTGTAAGGTAGTTTTGAAATTTCAAGTGCATTTTTCAGCGACAAAGTTGCTTTATTCCATTCCTCTTTTTTACCAACAAATTTATCAGGTCTGGTTGACAGAAAAATCTCGAAATTTTCAAACCCAAATGATTTCAGGAGAAATATAGAAAAATCAAGTAATTTCACAACTTCTTTTTCCAATTGAGATGGAGTGCAAATAATATGTGCGTCATCTTGAGTAAATCCACGAACTCGCATAAGTCCGTGCAGAACGCCTGAACGCTCGTATCGATAGACAGTTCCGAGTTCCGCATATTTTATAGGAAGCTCACGATAACTTCTCAAATCGGATTTGTAAATCATAATATGAAATGGGCAATTCATCGGCTTGATGTAATAATTTTGCTCATCAATTTTCATCGGAGCGTACATATTTTCAGAATAGAAACTGAGATGTCCGCTGGTTTCCCAAAGATTGGATTTTCCGATGTGAGGAGTATAGACAATTTCATAGCCAACTTTGTAATGCTCTTTTTTCCAGAAATCTTCAATAACATTTCGAATTATTCCACCTTTCGGATGCCAGTGAACCAGACCTGGACCAACCTCTTCGTAAAATCCGAATAGATCCAGCTCTTTTCCAAGTTTTCTGTGGTCTCGTTTTTCTGCTTCTTGTAATTTGTTCAGATATTTTTTCAGCTCTTTTTCAGAAGGAAACGAAATGCCATAAATTCGCTGAAGCATCTTATTTTTCTCATCTCCACGCCAATATGCGCCAGAAACTTTCAGCAGTTTGAATGCTTTTACTTTGTTTGTTTCCGGCAAATGTGGACCTTTGCAAAAATCCACGAAATCACCTTGAACATAAATAGTTATTTTTTCATTTTCAGGAAGTTCGTTTATCAATTCTACTTTGTAATTTTCGCCTAAATTTTGGAAAATTTCAAGGGCTTCGGATTTTGGAATTTCTCGTCTTTCAAAATAGAAATTTTTATCAATAATTTTTTGCATCTCATTTTCAATCTTCTCAAGATCTTTATCGGAAAATGGAGTTTTTTTATCAAAATCGTAATAGAATCCATTTTCGATTGATGGACCGATTGCGACTTTTGCATCTGGATAAAGTCGCTTAACTGCTTGAGCCATAATGTGCGAAGTGCTGTGCCAATAAACCTGTTTGCCTTCGTCATCTTTGAATTTATAAAAGAGAATTGAGCCACTTTTTTCTATTTTTCTATTCAGATCAATTTCTTCATCGTTCAATTTTGCCAAGATGATTTCGTTGGCGAGACCTTTGCTTATTCCTTCGGCAATTTGAAGTGGAGTTGTCCCTTTTTCATACTCCTTTTTCGAGCCGTCTGGAAATGTAATTTTAATTTTCATAATACATCCTTGTAATTGCCACAGAGCCACGGAGAACACAGAGAAATCTCTGATAAAATTTCTGAGTTCTTTGTGGTTTGATTATTTCGTATAATATTCTCTTTTTGTCAAATTATTATATTCAGTCCAATCTCTCTTTTGTTCTTTTGCTCGATCAATAAGATCTTGAACTCCCATCAGATGCGCATCCATATTATCAGCATAATGAAGCAAAATCGCTTCTCTTGTTTTTGGCAGACAGACAGCGCCCTTCTCCCTTTCGCCATGATGACTCAACAAAAGATGACGAATTTTATTCAAAAACAATTTGGGAAAATTATCAATCTGCTCGCATTTGTCAACGACCATTTTATCGCCAATTACAATATGTCCCACAAGTTTGCCCTCATCAGAAAAATCAATAAATGGTTTTAGATTATACTCATTCACCTTGCCAATATCGTGCAAAATCGCACCACAAACTAACAAGTCGCGGTCAATATCAGCATAGAAATTTGACGCAGAATTGCAAATTTGTGTAACAGTAATTGTATGACAAAGTAATCCGCCAACTCGATTATGATGCCAAGATTTTGCGGCTGGAGCAGAGACATATTTTTTCAAAAACTCCTTGTCATCAAAAAACAGATGAAGCAATTCATTGAGATGCGGATTCTGAATTGAATCAATAAACCCGAAAAGCTGTTCTGTAAGTTTATTTATGTCTTTTGTTGTTGTTGGAGAAAAATCAGAAATTTCATACTCTTCCTCTTTTGCTTTTCGGATATTGATTATATTGAGTTGAAGATGATTATCGAACAGATCTACATTTGCTCTGATTTTTACAATATCAGAAATAGTGAATTCTTTTGAAAATTTGTTTGCTTTTTCCCAAACATTGCCAACAATTTGACCAGTTTTATCCAAACAAATAATTCTCAAATACGATTTTCCAGCACGAGTTTTGCGCAAAGATTTTTCACTAATTGCAAAGAAATCTGTAATTTCCTCGCCGATATGTTCGCCTAAATTTTCAACAAAATATTTTTTCATAATTACCTCATTTCACATAAATCGGATTTGAATAAATCCAACCGAATTTGCCTTTGTAAACTTCGATACGATAAAATCCAGATTTTGAAATTGGAATTGAAATAGTGTCAGAAATTTCAGAAAGAATAATTTCGCCATTGAAAATAATTTTTATCATATTTTTTTGTGGAAGTTTAACTGAAAGAAAAAGTTCTTTTTCTGATAATTTGATTTCTTCGCCAAGAAGAGCAAAATTTTTGCTTTGTTTTGAGTAAATATAACAAGAAAAATTTTCAGGATTTCCACGATGATAATTTGCGATGTAGCTACTCCCATTTTTCAGAGCAGACAGAATTTGTTGGTCAGAATTTTTTTCACTCAACTTTTCTCGCAGAAAGATATTTGTGCGAATAGTTTTGAATAGTTTTTTATTTGCTAATGGGGTGAAGAATGAACGTCCATGAGCGTCTGTGCTACCAATTGCCGACTTTCGAAATCCCTTTAAATTAAAATTATCCCAAGTTTTTAGCGTATCCTTGTAAGGTCCTTTTATAGAAGAATTTGGAGAAATGATTTTTGCAAAATAATTGAATGGAATGCTTAAACTGTCAGTCCATTCTGATAAAAAATTCCAAATTTCTATCCCATCGAATTCGGTTATATTCCAATTCTCCCATTGATAATCACGCAAACGCTTACAGCGTCTCTTTTCAATAGGATGTGCGATAAATCCAATGCCGTTTCCCGCAGAAACCTTTTTCACATATTCTTCTGCGGAAAGTGAAGTTGGCAAAATTTCGTCAAAATTGAATATAAGATAATGATTATTCCTTTGTGCGTCATTCATCTCATAACCGACAACGATATACAGGCCATCATATTTTTGCTCTGATATTTCCACTTTTGCTTCGCAAGTATGGTGGTCATTTATGGTTATGAAATCCAACTGACAGTTTTTCGCATCTTTGACAATTTTGCTGAGTTCAACTTTGCTGTCCCACGAATATTTGGAGTGAATGTGTATCGCTCCAGTATATTCAAAAATTTCGTTTCCAAAAATTGATTTCTTTTCCATTATTTCAAACTGATTTTACGCATATTTTTTTGTCAAATAAAAAAGAAATTAGTGTAAAAATATAATTCTTGACAAAAAACTTTGAACTGAATAGAAAGAATTTTGATATGAAAAAGCTAGATTTGAAATTAAAAAAACAGTTAGGTCTTCTTGATGTTTTTTGCATCGCAGCAGGTGCAATGATAAGTTCTGGACTGTTCGTTCTGCCCGGAATTGCGTATGCAGCATGTGGTCCAGCAGTAATAGTTGCATACATAGTAGCAGGAGTTATTGTTATTCCGAGTTTATTATCAAAGGCGGAACTTGGGACAGCTATGCCTCGTGCAGGAGGGGATTATTTTTATATTAGTAGAAGTATGGGACCTGCTGCAGGCACTCTTGGTGGATTTGCCAGCTGGTTTAGTTTGGCTCTTAAAAGTGCATTTGCTCTCGTAGGAATTGGCGCATTTACAATTATACTTTTTCCAAATGTAAATGAAATTCAGATTAAAATTATCGCTATTGCATTTTGTGTGTTTTTTACAATTCTTAATCTGAAAAGCGTCAAACATACGGGATTGTTACAGGATTTTCTTGTGATAATTCTAATGGCAATTCTGTTCATTTATGTTATTCTCGGTTTCAAAAGTGTCGAATTTAGCAGATTTACTTACGGAAACAGTTTTGGCTCGATTATTCCTGTTGTCGGATTGGTTTTCATCTCATTCGGCGGTTTGACAAAAGTGACAAGTATCGCAGAAGAGATAAAAAATCCCAAGAAGAATTTGCCACTCGGAATGTTTCTCGCTTTTTTTATTGTTCTCGCCCTCTACATTTTTGTTATATTTGTGACAGTCGGAGTTTTAGATTCAAAAATTTTGAGCGGTTCTCGTATTTCAATTTCTGAAGGTGCAAAAGTTTTTATGGGCTCTTTTGGGATGATAATTTTGGCGATTGCAGCACTTCTCGCTTTTTTCTCAACTGCCAATGCTGGAATTTTATCTTCATCCAGATTTCCTCTTGCAATGAGTCGCGACCACTTATTGCCACAATTTTTCGGCAAAATCGACAAAAAATCAAATACGCCATTCGTCTCAATAATTTTGACAAGCATTTTTATGATTGTAGTAATCTGTTTTCTAAATCTCGAAAATCTAATAAAAGTTGCTTCCACAATGAAAATCATTCTGTTCCTTTATGTGAATATTTCCGTTATTGTGATGCGAGAAAGCAAAATTCAGACATATCGTCCTTCATTCCGCTCGCCACTATATCCGTGGTTGCAAATCGCAGCAATTCTGATTTACGGATTTCTAATCATCAAAATGGGAAAAATTCCGCTAATCATAACTGGCTGTTTTGTCGTGCTTTCGTTTCTTTGGTACTTGATTTATGTTCGATCAAGAGTGAGAAGAAAATCCGCTCTAATTCACATTGTGGAGCGACTTACAGACAAAAAGATTGCTACATCAACTTTGGTGAGCGAACTCAGAGATATTTTAGTCAAGCGAGACAATATTATTGAAGATAGATTTGATAAATTGATTAGCAAGTGTGAAATTTTGGATTTAGAAAATTCAATGCCCGCCGATGAACTGTTTGAAATTGTTTCAGAACATCTTGCAACAAAATTGGATATCAAAGCAAAAACAATAAAAAAATTACTGATAAAACGAGAAGAGCAATCTACAACTGCGTTGCAGCCAGGTCTTGCAATTCCACATATTATTATTGATGGAAAAAATAAATTTGAAATTCTGCTCGTCAGGTCAATTGAAGGAATTATTTTTTCTGAAGATTTGCCGCCAGTTCATACAATTTTTGTGCTAATTGGGACTCAAGATGAACGCAATTTTCATCTTCGTGCTTTAATGTCTATCGCACAAATTGTTCAGCAGTTAAATTTTGAGAGACATTGGCTGAAAGCAAGAAATATCGAAGAGCTGTGAAATATCATTCTCTTATCGGAAAGAAAAAGAGATAAAAAATGAAGATTAAAAAAAAGTTGTATCGAAATCCAAAAGATAAAAAATTGGCGGGAGTTTGCAGTGGTTTAGCAGAATATTTTGAAATTGATGTTACTCTCATCAGAATTATCTGGATTCTTTTCGTTTTGCTTGGCGGCA
>JACKQG010006923.1_pt1 | contig 11678 bp, 10 predicted proteins | sample 8237621 | NCBI WGS metagenome assembly JACKQG01 (sample SAMN15677084, study PRJNA649215) | marine metagenome | biome: marine; feature: Black Sea; material: saline water; isolation source: suspended particulate matter (SPM) from the Black Sea western gyre | collected 2013-06-09/2013-06-10 | depth... | reverse complement strand
TGAAATGAACATTAATCATCCGAATTGATAACAACTCGGCACCTAACAATGAAATTAACATTTGAGATACTTCTTTTGTCCATTAATTTTATTAAACATTTTTATTTAGGACAATTTTTATGGCTCAAAAAATTCTTGTCAAATTTTTTTTATTTTATTCAAAAAAAATTCATAAGTAAATTTATAATTTTGATTTTTGGAGGTAAATTTTCTTAAAAAAATTCAATTATTTTTTATTTCAATTGACAAAATATTTCTGTTATTTTGTTAAAGATAAAATGAAACAAAAAGCAATTGTTACAGGAGCAAATGGATTTATCGGATGCAATCTAGTAAAAGCATTGATTGCCAAACATTATGATGTAACCTGCCTTGTCAGAAAAACTTCAAATGTAGAAACTCTGAAGAATTTGCCGGTAAAATTTATCTGTTGGAATGAAATAAATGATAAAATTTTATTTGAAAATCAAGATTATATTTTCCATTTAGCTGCAAAAGTGAAAGCAAAAAACAAGAGAAAATATTTCGAAGCAAATCTTGAGCGTACAAAAATTTTGATTTCTGTTTTGAAAAATTCTAATTTAAAAAAATTTATTTTTGTAAGTTCGCAATCTGCAGCCGGTCCTTGTAAAACCAAAATTCCAAAAACTGAGAAAGATACTGAAAATCCCATTTCACATTACGGAAAAAGCAAACTTGCCGCAGAAAATTTTATCAAGGATAATTGCAAAATTCCTTGGACTATCATTCGACCTTCTGGCGTTTTTGGACCATATGACAAAGATTTTCTCATTTATTTCAAACTAATAAAAAAGGGAATTGCACCGTTGGTAGGATTTGGAGAAAAATTTTTTAGCTTGATTTTTATTGATGATTTAACAGATTTGATAATAAAATCTGCTGAAAACCCAAAAGCAAATTTTCAGACATTTTTTGCTTGCGATGGAAAAATCTATTCGCAAAAAGATTTCATCAAAAGTATCGAAAAAGCTATGCAGAAAAAATCTATCAAAATAAATATTCCGATAATTTCGATTTTCAAACTTGCAATTTTCAATGAGATGCTCAAATTTTTCTGCAAAAATCAGTTTACATTAAATTTTCAAAAGGCAAAAGAAATGAGAGAAAAATATTGGATTTGCAGTTCAGAAAAATCTGAAAAAATTCTGAATTTCAATCTAAAATTTTCTCTTGATGAGGCAATTGAAAAAACTTATAATTGGTATAAAAAAAATAAATGGCTATGAAAAAATTTTTAATTTCAATAATTCTAATTTTTATTTTCGCTCAAATAATTGCATTTGAAACTGAAAATTCTGATTCGATTTTCGTTGACTCTATTCGCATTGATACTTTAAATCAAGCAGAAAGAGTTGAAGAATATCCATATCAAAAGAGATTTTCTTTGGAAGAAATTGAGCAAAAAGTTTTGAAAATGGAAAATTCATTTTGTAGTTTCGATAAAAAACTTTTTCCAACTCGTTCTGTTTATCAATCTGGAAATAATTTTTTAATTCCTCCATTTCAACCGCACAAATTTTCAATTTTTCAATTAGATTTCAATAATCATTTTTTCCGAAATTCAGACCTGCTTCGTCTGGCAAATTATTACAATTTTGATAATGACATTTCGGAAGAGATTTATCTTTTGGCAAATAAATTTGATTTTGAGCCAACTATGACAACAGCACAATTTTCTTCAGGTTCACATAACTATGAAAATCGTTATTTGGGTTTTCAGAAGAATAATTTTTATGATTTTTGTGATGTGAAATTGTTTCTTCATAGCGGAAAAAATAGCGGATTTTCAGGCAAAAATTATTTTGATAATCTGATTTTTCAAATTGAGAAAAAAATTCTCTCTCATAAAATTAATTTTCATTTTCTGAAATTATTCTCAAAAAATGATAACTTTGATTTTTCTAATCAAACACATCAAACACAAAATTTAAGAAAATTTGTTTTGCATTCACAAATTGCAAATATTTCACTTTTTAACGATTTTATCAACCTTTCGTATCTGCATCAAGATGGCTTGGAAAATATTTCTGGAGATAACAAATTTTCTCAAAATCAGACAAATTTACACTTTCATTTTCCTTTTGAAAATTATGAAACTGATATTTCGCTGAAAGCAGATTTTACTGATTATGATTATGCTCAATCTAATATTTCAGAAAATGTAAAAGATTATTATTTTAAATATAAAATGAAGTCGCCCGGCTTTTTTGCAGATTTTTATTCTGTGCAAATTTGGCATGAGATTTTTTATTCGGATTTACAAGACACAATTTTTTACTATCCCAGAATTTCGTTAGAAATCCCAATTAATAATCGGCTGAATTCCGAATTCCAAATTGGAATAAAAGATAAAAAATATCCAATTTCTTATTTTGATTCTTCATCTTTTTTGTATAAAAATATTGAGGTGAGTTTTGCAGATTTGATATTGGATTATCATTCAGAAAAATTGAAGTTTAAAATAAATCCATTTATTCAACAAATTGAAAATGAAGATGAATATAATTCTTACGGAATTAGCATTCTTGGAAATGGAAAATATGATTTTCTTTCCACACAAAATGAGTTGCAATTAAATTTTAACTTTACAAAAAATACAGAGATATTTGCGTATCGTCCAAATATTTTAATGAAAATTTTATGGAAAGTAGAAAAAGATTTGAAGCATAATAATTTCATTTTTTCGAAGTTGTCGCTCTCGTATTTGAAAGATTTTTATGATGAAAGTTTGGATAAAAAAGAAAACGAGATTTTCTTTGATTTTGAATTTGGATTTCAGATTAGCAGGTTTAGAATTTCTCTTCTTCGGAAAAATCTTCTTAATCAAAATTATTTTTTGGATGAAGCAAATAAAATTAATAATCAGGGCACATATTTGCAAATTCATTGGAATTTTATAAATTAATTATTGAGGAAAATTATGAAATGTAAAGTTGACGAGAATAAAGCGGATTGCAATTGTACATATCCTTGCGAAAAGAAAGGAATATGCTGCGAATGTATCGCTTATCACAGAAAAAGAGGCGAACTTCCTGCCTGCTATTTTACCGAAAGCGAAGAAAAAACTTATAATCGCAGCATTGAATATTTTGTAAAAAATAGATGAGAGGCATAATTTTGAAAAATAAAATTTTTACAAATATAAAAACTGCTGCTGGACAGATGAAAAACGGCAAAATGATTATTGTCGTTGATGATGAGAAGCGTGAAAATGAAGGCGACCTCATAATGGCGGCAGAAAAAGTAACTCCTGAAAGTATAAATTTTATGATAAAAAATGGTCGCGGATTGATTTGCACTCCAATGATTGAGGAAGATTTGCAGCGGCTGCATCTTGCATTGATGACTTCAGAAAATACCGAAAGCCATCAGACGCAATTCACAATTTCTGTGGACGCAAAAAAGAATACGACAACAGGAATTTCTGCTTTTGATAGGGCGGAAACAATCAAAGTTTTGGCAGATTCAAATTCAAAGCCAGGAAATTTGCGGAAACCAGGTCACATTTTTCCACTTAAGGCGCAACCTGGTGGTGTGTTGAAAAGAGCCGGTCACACAGAAGCTGCAGTGGATTTGACAAAAATCGCGGGTTTGCGTCCGATTGGAATTCTATGCGAAATCATAAAAGATAATGGAGAGATGGCACGCTTGGATGACTTGAAAATCTTTTCTGAAAAACATAATCTGTCAATTATCACAATTCGGGATTTAATAGAATATCGTCAGAAAAAAGAGCAACTGATTTTTCGTGTTACGGAAGCAGATTTGCCGACAAAATTTGGGCACTTCAGAATAATCGGTTATGAAAGTCCAATTACCAGTGAATATCATATTGCACTTGTAAAAGGTGATGTTGCTGGCAAAAAGAATGTTCTCGTCAGAGTGCATTCAAAATGCCTGACAGGTGACACTTTTCATTCTCTTCGTTGTGATTGTGGTGACCAGCTGGAAAAATCTCTGATAATGATTGAAAAAGAAGGTCTCGGCGTACTCGTCTATATGCATCAGGAAGGACGTGGAATCGGTCTTATCAATAAAATCAAAGCGTATTGTCTTCAGGATGAAGGCAAAGATACCGTTGAAGCAAATGAAGAGCTTGGCTTCAAAAAAGATTTAAGAGATTACGGTCTCGGAGCGCAAATTCTGAAAGAATTAGGACTTTCTACAATTAGAATTTTGACAAATAATCCCAAAAAAATTGTCGGCTTGAACGGTTATGGAATTGAGATTCTTGAAAGAATTTCGATAAATGTCAAACCACAAAAGGAAAATATAAAATATCTGAAAACTAAGAAAAATAAGATGGGACATTTGATTGATGTGTAAACATTCGCAATTTCATTCTATGAAAAAAAATAGAGAAATTATCCTCATTCTATTCGTGCTGTTTTTTGCATTTTCTTTTTTGAATTCCGAAGTGATTTACCCAAAATCCGCAAATTTCATAAATGACTTTGCTGGCGTGATTTCTGCCAAAACTTTAAGAAATGCAAATAATCTTTCAAATGAATTAAAACAAAAAACCGGCTTTGAACTTGCAGTAGCAGTTGTGCCAGATATGCAAGGTGAAGATCTTTACACTTATGCAAACAAACTTTATGAAAATTGGGGGATCGGAAACGAAAACGACGAAGGTGTCCTTTTACTCATCGCTGTCAAAGAGAGAGAAATGAAAATCGAAACCGGCTATGGAGCAGAGGGCTTCTTACCGGATGGACTTTGTGGCCAAATCGCTGACCAATATATCGTTCCATTTTTGCAAAAAGATGATTTCAATTCCGCAATAAAAAATGGCATATATGTCTTAGCCGGAATTTCTGCAAAGCATTTTAATGTGAAATTAACTGGAGTATCAAATATTCAGCAATCCCCGAAATCTACCGGAAGAAGTGTTGTCAAACTCATTTTTGGACTGTTCTTCATTTTGCTTATTCTTAGCGGAAGAATCGGATTGTTTCCATTGTTGCTTTTAAGTGGATTTGGTGGCGGCTGGAGCGGAGGCTCAAGCGGGTTTGGTGGTTTCGGCGGATTCGGCGGCGGACTCAGCGGTGGCGGCGGAGTCGGAAGGAGTTTCTGATGCAATGGTATTTTATTATTTTGACCTTTTTTTTCAATATCCTAATCGGAATTTGCTTATTTTATTCCCTACTTTTGCTACTTTTTCATCCTAAAAAAAGAAGAAAAATTCTCTTTATAAATCTCCCGCAAGGAATTTTTTACATTCTAAAAAACAAGTTAGCAAACTACATTTCAAAACAATTTGAAATATACCTCGAATGTAATAAAGATAAATTTGAAGATTCCAAATTGCAAGAAATCTCTCTCGATTTTTCAGAAAAAAGCAGCGAAAAAATTAGAAAAAACCGATGGTTCAAACTACTTCCAAAATTCATTTCTGACCCAATTTTGTCATTTATATTTGAAATTTGCTACTATTTATCTAAAGAATTTTTCAGCAATTTCGCACCAAATCTTGCTAAAAGATATAAATTAAAAGAGAAAATCTTTGCCATATTTTCTGAAAAAAACATAGAATTCATCGAAGTAAAAACAAAACTCTTCCTCACAAAACCGCTTTTTATTATCGGCGGGATTGTCGGATTGCTCTTCGGAATTTTTAATTTGATTTTTACCCTAATTTTCTAAAAAGGAAAATCATTTATGAAAAAATTAATCTATATTTTTCTTATTCTTTTTGCCTTCAAATTGTTTGGTGAAACTTTTGATATTCACGAAGTAATCGAAATTGGCTTGGAAAATTCTTATGATTTGAACTCACAAAAATATTCCTTGCGAGTTGCAAAACAGAATTTGTATTCGTCTTATTTGGATTTTCTCCCTTCTGCAAGTTATAATATTTCAAAAATAGAAACAGATAATAGTTCTGAAAAATCTGGGTCTGTTTCAATTTCGGAATCAGTTTCAAGTAATGAAAGTCGATATTTCTCTATCAAAAATAATCTGTCATCTCTGCGAAAAAATGAAATAAATTTTGAGATTGCAAAAAGGGATTTAGTTTACACTGTTGTTCAATATTATCTGAATATTTTGGAAAATAAAGAGGAGTTTGAAGTTGCAAAATTAGAAGTAGAAATTCCCAGAAAAAATCTCGAAGAGACCAAAATTCTTTTCTCGCACGGAAAGGTTTCTGAAATCAATAAAAAACAGGTTGAGATAAATCTTTCGCGTGCAAAAATCGATTCAAATAAAGCAAAAAATGAACTTGAAAGAAGTGTTTTGAATTTGTGTTTTCTGATAAATCTGAATTATAATGAAAATTATGAATTCGCAAAATTTGATTATGAATTCCGAAATCCAAATGACTTTTCATATTCGCAAAAAAACGATTTAGAAATCAGTTCTGCGAAAGAAGATTTTCTGCAATCAAAATTAGATTACACACAAAATAAGCTCGATTTTCTGCCGACACTTTCGTTTTCAGTCAGCAAAGACCTTGCTTGGAAAGAGAAAAGCATTTTTGACTTTGATAAAAATTCTTCGCAATTGCAATACACTCTTTCGCTTTCATATCCACTTTTCAATCCACTTACAAATCTTCCGAAAAATCTTTCGAGCAAATATGCTTTCAAGCAAAGCAAATTAACTTTTGATAACATAAAAAAGGATCAAAAACAAAATTTTGAATTGCTTTTGTCAGATTTTCGGCAATCTAAAGAGAGTTTGAAATTGGCAAAAATGCAGCTCGATTTGGAAGAACTAAATTTCAATCTTGTAAATGAAAAATATAAATTGGGCAAGGCAAATTTCATCGAATTTGAAGATGCGAAAAAAAATTTACTGAAAAGTAAAACCGATAAAATTAGCGAATATTACAACCTGATTTTGATTCAAGAAAAATTAAATTTGATTTGCAATTCCAAAATTTTAAAAAAATATTAAAAGGTATAAAATGAAAAAATTTATAATATTCATAGTCGGAATAATTATTGTTGTTATTGTCGTTTTATCAATTTTTGGCAAAAGGAAAGATGTCTCAGAACAAGGTTTAGAGGAAATTCCAACAGCTGTTGCAGCGTTTGGAAATATCTCAATTATCCTTGAAGAGATTGGAGAAATCAAGCCAATAAAAGAGGTAAAAATCAAATCGAAAATTAGCGGAAGAATACAGAAAATGTATGTTGAAGAAGGCGAATATATCGCAAAAGATGATGTTATAGCCGAAATCGAGCCAGATATGCAGCAAGCACAAACTTTATCGAGAATAAAAAGTAATTTTCAAAATGCTGAAATTGAATTGGAAACCGCAAAAAGAAATTACAATTCCGACAAGGAGCTTTTTGAGAAAAATTTTATCTCGTCTGATGATTGGCAGAATACTCAAGATGCACTCAATCTTGCAGAAATCAATTATGAATCCGCGTTGGAGCAGTATAATTTAATTCAAGAAATCGGAATTACAGGAGAGAAACTGAAAATCAGTGCGCCTGTTTGCGGAACGATTATCAGCAAAAATGTTGAAGAAGGCGAGATGGTCGTTTCAAGCGAGTCATATTCTGGCGGGACAGTTCTGCTTACAATTGCCGACCTTTCGCAAATGATAATTTTAACTGAAATAAACGAAATCGATATTGGAAAAATCTCTTTAGACAAGCCAGTTGATATCTCTATTGACGCATTTCCTGATAAAAAATATAAAGGAAAAATAACTCATATCGCGCCGATGGCAAAGATTGGAAATAATAATATTCGCGTCTTTGATATAAAAATTTCAATTGAAAATCTGGACGCAAATCTCAAGCCGGGAATGAGTGCAAATGTGACAATTATCGGGAAAACAAGAAAAAATATCATTACAGTTCCGATTCAGGCAATTTTCAAAGATGATGACGGAAATAATCTTGTGTATAAAGTTGTTTCGGATACTTTACTAACACCTGAAATTGTGAAAGTTGGAATAAATGATTTTGAGAATGTTGAGATAATTGAACCGATAGAAGTTGGCGACACGATTTCGCTAAAAGAGGGGAAAAAGCCAGTTTCTAAGAATGAAAAAGAGAATTCAAAAATAGGCAGAGGAAGAGGAATGCGGAGATATTAAATAATCCGCCAGCTGGCGGACAAAATCCAAATTTCAAATATCAAATCATTCAAAAGCAGATTCTTCGAATAACACACAAACTAATATTATTAACCATCATAACAAGATTTGCAATCTTGTTTCATTCATATTTTCTAATATTTTATTTTGAGTGCAAAAACGAGCAGCCAACCGACGAAGAACTTTTCGCTTGTTATTGAGAAATGGATTCCCGCTTTCGTTGGGAATGACAAAAATGTAAGTTCCAAACAACATTCCAAATGTTGTTAATATTATTTTTAGGAAAGAAATTGAAAATTTAATATTGAAAATAAAAAAAACTAATTATTTTTATTTTTTACTTGACAAGTTTGCTCAAAATTTTTTGAATAAACAAAAATTTAATAAAAGGATATACCGTTTATGAAAAAGATTATAATCTGCTCTATTCTAATCATTCTGTTCACTTTTCAGATTTCTGCCAAACCAATTTCCGAAAATAGTGCAGAAAAAGTTGCCCAAAATTTTCTTATTTACAGAGAAAAATCTAACAAATATCTCATTTCTGAAATTTCAATAATCAAAACAAATACCGAAAATTTATTTTATTTCGCAGCACTTCAACCTCAAGGATTTGTCGCAATTTCAGCAAATTCTGATATCTTCCCAATTTTGGCGTATTCATTTCGGAATAATCTCGAATTAGAAGAGAAAAATTTGATTTATTTTATGTTGAAAAAAGATGTGGCTTTGAGATTGGATTATTTCAAAGAGAATAGAACTGCTGCGGAGAAAAATCATAAAATTTGGAATGATTATATTAGCAATCAATTTTCGAAAAGAGATTTTCAGCAGTGGCCAGCTGCTGGTTCAACGCCGACAGATGGATGGGTCGAGACACAATGGAATCAATCAGGAGTTTACAACAGTTTTTGTCCAATTGATAATAGCGACGAGCGTTCAGTTGTCGGATGTGTTGCGACAGCAATGGCAATGATAATCGATTTTCACAAGTATATTGGCTCGGTTAGTTTCAACGATGATAATGACGATTATTCGCAAAATGGAATTGATATCGATAATCATTATGAAGATCGCGATTTTCCATCCTTTCCAGAATTGAACGATTATCTGGTCGATTTGGGAAATCATTATAGCAGTGGAAGCGATTTGACAAATGATGATAAAGCAGCACTATCATTTGCTTGTGGAGTTTCCGTCGAAATGTGGTATAGTTCTACCGGCTCTGGTGCTTGGACTGAAGAAGTCGCAACTGCACTTCAAAATAAATTCGATTACGAAAGTGCCGAATGGGAAGATAATAATGGTAGTTATTTTTACACTCAATTGAGCAACGAGATGATAAATATGCGACCTGCGGAAATGTCTATCTATACATCTGGCTGGAATAATGGTCACGCCATCATTTGCGACGGATATAATACCGACGATTATTACCATCTGAATTACGGTTGGGGAACTTCAAACAACACTTGTTGGTATTTTCTGCCAGAAGGAATGCCGGCTAATTATAGCATCATCGGCGGTGCTGTAATGAATATTGAAGGCGGACTAGCTCCAATTTATGTTCAAGGTAATGTCAATATCAGCGATGTCTCTCCCGTCGGAACATTCATCACATTAGAGGGCGAAAAATATTATGAATGTTATGTGGAAAACGCAAATGGAAATTTCGAATTCCCCGCTGTTCTGACAGGACAATATACTGCAACGGCCGTTCTGGACAGGATTTATTACGATTCACAGGAAGTGTATCTTGATGAGAGCAATGACTTTATCCAATTTAATTTAGGCAATTTTGATGCGATTACAGGCATCGTTTCTGCTCCAATCAATCCAAGTGGATGCAATATCTCGCTTTATCAGAATGACGAAAGAATGCATTCCGCAGAAGCGAATTCAGCAGGATATTTTTCTATCTCAGATGTTCTGCCTGGCGATTATATTGCAACTGCGAGTTTGGGCGGAAATTATTTTGAGATGAAAAATGTTACTATCACTTTGGAAAATCAGACAATCGATTTTGATTTAGCGGAATATAGTGGGAATCTTGCATTATCTTATGCGGGACATTCAGATGAAGAATTTCATCTAATTCAAGATTATTACCTAACTTGCGCCGTGCTTCTTACGAATGACGAACTTGAAAATTTTTCTGATGATATTTTTGCAAAAGTTAGATTTAAATCACCAATAAATTCTGCTGATGGAGAAATTTATATTCAAATTTGGAAAGAAAATGATCTTCTTTCCGAAAAGGAATTGACCGATTTTACAGATGGCGAATGGTTAGAAATTGCCTTTGATGATTACTTTACAATTGATGCAACTTCCGATTATTATGTCGGTTACAAAATTCTTTCAGAGACAGCGGATATAGTTTTTCACGATCAAGGACCACGAATTCAAGGTAAAGGGGCATTTATCAGAACAATAAGTTGGATTGAACTTAATCCTGAAATTTTTGACTTCAATTTCTGTATTGAACCGATTATTATTTCACAGAATTTTGGAACGGTTTACGGAAATGTGCAAATCGATAGCGATATCTCGAATGTTGTTCTTAAAGCAGAAAATTATATTTCACATCCAGATTTGAATGGAAATTATTCTTTACAACTAAAAGCAGGAAATTACGAAATAGTCGCATCTGCTCCCGAAAATGACGACATTTCAGAATCGATTGAAATTGAAGAAAATGAGACGATAAATCTTGATTTTAATTTTGAAGAAAATCCAATTCAGCATGGAGATGTGAATGGCGATGCTAATGTCACTTCTTACGATGCCGCATTGACACTTCAATATTCAGCAGATATAATTGAATTTGAAGAATGGCAGATCATTGCTGCAGATGTTGATGTAAATGGAGAAATTCAAGCATTTGATGCTGCATTAATTTTACAATATTCTGCTGGAATTATCGATGAATTTCCAGTTGAAAATAAATAAAAATGAAAGGAGAATAAAAAAATGAAAAAAATTCTAATTACATTATTTCTGTTTGCAGCGCTGATTCTGTCTGCAAATTCTGTCAACATCGAACAAGCAAAACAGGTTGCCACAAATTGGTTTATCGAAAGAGGAGATATCTCAAACTACGAAATTTTTGATGTTCAAATTGAAAAGGAAAAATCGATAAATCTTTATTATATTTTCAATTTTGAACAGGACGCATATGTAATGGTAGCGGCCGATGACGCAATTGTGCCGATTTTGGGATATTGTTTTGAACAACATTTTACATCTGAAAATCATCCACCGCAATTTGATGCAATGCTGAATAGTTTTAAAAAACAGATAATTTATGCAAAAGATGGAAGTGCATCTGCTGCAGAATGGGTTAGCGATGAATGGAAAAGATTGAGTGTCAAATCTGAAAATTTTGAAAAGATACGAGATTTGCGAGATGTTTCGCCGCTCATATCAGCAAATTGGAATCAAGATTATTCTTGGAATACATATTGTCCATCGGACGGTTCGGGACCTGGCGGATATGTTTATGCTGGCTGTGTTGCCGTTGCGATGGCACAAGTTATGAAATATTGGGAACATCCAGCTCAGGGCTCAGGTTCGTCTAGTTATTATTGTTAGCCTT
>JACKQG010006922.1_pt1 | contig 11679 bp, 10 predicted proteins | sample 8237621 | NCBI WGS metagenome assembly JACKQG01 (sample SAMN15677084, study PRJNA649215) | marine metagenome | biome: marine; feature: Black Sea; material: saline water; isolation source: suspended particulate matter (SPM) from the Black Sea western gyre | collected 2013-06-09/2013-06-10 | depth... | reverse complement strand
AAGAAAATCGGGGGGGAAGCAGTCAAGGGAGCCGGACGCTCCATGTCCGGTCAACTACTTGGCGTAGTTGCCCGGCTTGACGTTGCCTAGATCGCCGAAGTTTCGTTCCTGCATTTTGCCCGTGCGTGCATCCAAGCCGATCCCTTTACGTCCGGAACCAAAGCCGTTGCCGCCACCCACCAGGTCGGCCAAGTCCACCCCTTGACCCTGCAGTTCCCCGATGGCGAACTGGGTCTTGTCGATGGCATCGCCAAGTCGTTTCTTTTCCGCATTGAATTTCTTGAGAGCCGGCCCACTAATTTTACGTTTCTCGCGCTTGAGTCCGGCGAAAACTGCCATGAGGCGGTAGTAATCCTCTTGAGGAATGCCATCCAACTTGTGGTCGTGACACCTTGCGCAGTTGATCGTCATGGCCGTGGCGGCGGTCATGACCTGCGTCACCATGTCGTCCAGGTCGAGGGCCCGGGCGCTTCTCCTGAGGACGGGACTCTTGGTCTCGACCTGACCGACGAAGTCCCATGGCCCGGCGGCGAGAAAGCCTGTAGCTACGATGGCATCCTTGTCGTCCGGCCAGAGGGCGTCACCCGCTATTTGCTCCTGCATGAACCGGTCGTAGGGCTTGTCCTCGTTGAAGGACTGGATGACGTAGTCTCGGTAATGCCAGGCGTTCGGTCGTAGCTTGTCGCGTTCGAAGCCATGGGTGTCGGCATAATGGGCGATGTCCAACCAGTGTCTGGCGAAGCGTTCGCCGTAGTGGGGCGAGTCGAGCAGTTCGTCGACCAGTTTCTCGTAGGCCTTTGGGTCCTTGCTCGCAACGAATGCCTCGACCGCCTCCGGTTTCGGCGGCAGGCCGTGCAAGTCAAAGGACAACCTGCGGATCAGTGTGCGCTGGTTGGCTTCGGGAGAAGGTTTTAGTTTATTGGCTACCAACCGTTTTTGTACGAAAGCATCGATGGGGTTGCGGGTTTCGGTCAGCGAACCATCCGGTTTTGGAACCTTAGGACGTTTCACCGGTTGCAGCGACCAAATGTCCTCGGTCTCTCCCCGGGCCGAGAAGGCAAGGGGAATACCAAAAGCCAGAGCCAAGACAAGAAACCTATGCACAGCGAAAATCAGGTGTTTGCAACCAGCAACTCGATGAACTTGCCAAAGTACTGGCCGTTGTCGTGGAAGGTGCGCCCGCTTACCAGGTTGCCGTCGACCACGCAGGGCTCGTCGACGAAGGTTCCTCCACAGATTTCGAGGTCGAACTTGCACTTGGGAACGGTGGCCATGCGACGCCCGCGGACCCGGTCCGCCCGGGCGGGAATCTCCACGCCGTGGCATACGCTGGCAATCGGCAGGTCGTTGTCGAAGAAATATTGGGTGATGCGGATGAGGTCGAGATCCTCCCGGATGTATTCAGGGGCCCGTCCCCCGGAGAAAAAGATTCCGGCATACTCGGACTCGACGATTTCACTGAAGGCGATTTTGGCCTCGATGGTGTAACCCTCCCACTCCTTGGTTATGGTCCAGCCCGGCTTTACCTCGTGCATGACCATCTGGTAAGTCTTTTTCTCGGGCCCGGCGACGACCGGCTCGATGCCTGCCTCCTGGAGACGGTAGAATGGATAGAGGGTGTCGAGGGTTTCCGATGCATCCCCCACGATGATGAGTACTTTGTTCATTTCTTTTGTTTCTGTTCTATGGATGATATTAATTTTAGACGTAATTAATTAATCCTATACGAATTGATTTTCCAGAAAATGAATCATATCAAATTTAAAGACCCGCTGGTATGAACCAGCGGGTCTTTGATCCAAATATTATTTTAAGTTTTCTTCTGACCGGATCAAAATCATGGTGCTAAATCGAAGCGATCCAAATTCATTACCTTGGTCCAGGCATTAACGAAATCGTTGATGAATTTGATTTCGCCATCAGAACTAGCGTACAATTCAGATATAGCGCGCAACTGAGAATTTGAGCCAAAGACCAAGTCAACGGAGCTTGCTCGCCATTTCATTTCGCCGGAATCACGGTCGCTTCCCTCGTAAAAGTGGTCGCAGATAGATGAAACTTTCCACTCTGAAGTCATATCCAACAGATTGACGAAAAAGTCATTGGAGAGTGTTCCCGGCTTGTCGGTGAATCTCCCCATTTCAGGAAATACGACATTTGTGTCTAAAACACGTAAGCCACCAATCAAAGCCGTCATTTCAGGCGCCGTCAGAGTCAATAGTTGGGCCCTGTCAACGAGTGTTTCCGGAGCCGGACGATCCAAATCTTTACCAAGAAAGTTCCTGAAGCCGTCTTCCTTGGGTTCAAGGATGGCGAAGGATTTTACGTCTGTCATTTCTTGAGTGGCATCAGTCCTACCAGGTGAGAAGGGAACATCTATATTGTGTCCTGCGTCCTTGGCGGCCTTTTCGATTGCCGCACATCCTCCTAAAACAATTAGATCGGCCAGAGAGACTTTCTTCCCACTTTTTTGGAAATCACCTTGTACTTTTCCAAGTGCTGCAAGGACTTTTTTCAATTGGGCAGGATTGTTGACTTTCCAGTCCTTTTGAGGGGCAAGCCTGATCCGAGCCCCGTTTGCTCCGCCTCTTTTGTCTGAGCCCCTAAATGTGGAGGCAGAAGCCCATGCGGTCGACGCAAGCTCCGATACCGAGAGACCCGCTCCAAGAATGGCAGTCTTCAGCTTGGCTGTGTCTTCTTTGTTGATGAGCTCGTGATTCACCTTGGGGACGGGATCTTGCCAGATAAGTTCATCCTTGGGTACTTCAGGACCGAAGTATCTCGCTGTGGGCCCCATGTCCCGGTGGGTGAGCTTGTACCATGCCTTGGCAAACGCCTCCTCAAACTCCTTGGGGTTTTCGAAAAAGCGTTTAGCAATTGGACCCATCACAGGGTCCATTTTGAGAGCAATATCGGTCGTAAACATGATTGGTAGGTGGGTCTTGCCTTCAACATGGGCGTCAGGAACGGCTGCAGCTTCTCCTTTAGGAACCCATTGCTTAGCACCAGCAGGGCTTTTCGTTAGTTTCCACTCATGTGAGAACAAATTCGTGAAATACATGTGCGTCCATTGAGCTGGAGCACTGGTCCAAGCACCTTCCAAACCACTGGTAATGGTATCTTCAGCATTGCCCTTTCCAAATTTATTTTTCCAACCAAAACCTTGCTCTTCCAGGGGAGCCCCTTCAGGTTCAGGTCCCACATTGTTAGCAGGGCCGGCACCGTGTGCTTTGCCAAAAGTGTGGCCGCCTGCAATGAGAGCCACCGTTTCTTCCGGGTTCATCGCCATTCTGCCGAAGGTTTCCCTAATCCTTTTCCCGGCCGCAAGGGGATCGGGATTTCCACCAGGACCCTGTGGATTAACGTAAATGAGTCCCATTTGAACTGCGGCAAGAGGTGTTTTCAATCCGTCATCCTTGCTGAATCTTTTGCTAGCAAGCCATTCAGTCTCCGGTCCCCAATAAACATCTTTTTGCGGTTCCCAAACATCTTCTCTTCCAGCAGCAAAACCATAGGTTTTGAAACCCATGGATTCCAGAGCCACATTACCTGTGAGAATCATCAAGTCGGCCCAAGAGATTTTGTTGCCGTATTTTTTCTTGATTGGCCACAGTAGGCGACGTGCTTTATCGAGATTCCCATTGTCTGGCCAGCTGTTCAGTGGTGCAAACCGGATAGTGCCGTCCGATGCTCCGCCGCGACCATCGGCAACACGATAGGTCCCGGCACTATGCCATGCTAGGCGAATCATTAAGGGACCGTAGTGGCCATAATCCGCAGGCCACCAATCCTGTGAGGTGGTAAGGACACCTTCTATTTCTTTTTTAAGGGTGTTGTAGTCAAGCTTCGCAAACTCCTCTGCGTAATTGAATTCTGCGTCCAAAGGGTTTGATTTTGCAGAGTTTTGGTGGAGGATGTCCAAGTTGAGTTGGTTAGGCCACCAATCAGCATTGGACATGGAGCTTGCGGCAGTGTGCCGATACTGGTCAGCTTTCCCCCCCATAACTGGACAGTCTGAGGAGATCTTTTTAGTATCAGTTTTCTTTTCGCTGTTTTTGTTCGGAACGGTAATACACCCGGCAATGCCCAACAGGACTGAAAGGCTGATGGCGCAGAGACTTGATGTATTTCTAAACTTTTTGGATGGGTCGGTTCGGATTTCTTTTTGCATTTCGCTGAGGCTACGATTTGATTCTTGTTGTGAAGTTAATTACGCTTTCAATTCTATATTCGGATACTTGACTGAGGCAAGTCATGTGTAGGATTTTAGACGAATTATTTTAAATTATCCAGTCCCAAACTGGTCAGATCGGAATCTTTCATTTACTACCTTTACATCATGAGTTTTTCGTTCATGTCTTCCCTGACCACTCGTTCACCGGTAAGCCTTGCTCCTCCCTTGGTGAGTGTGCCCACGCTGATTACGAACTCGGTTTGGAGTTCGTTGAGTTTCTTCACCGCCCGGGGGAAGCCGCCGTGCCTGACCCCGCCCGTTCGGTTCGACACCAGGGCGAACCGGAAATTGTTCGGGTCGTTGAGAAATGTCTTATTCGTCCACGGCTTCTTCTCCTTGGTCACGGAATGCTTGAAGAGGATGCCATGGCTTTCATCGTCATGGACCCATGCGATGAGAGACAGAAAAAGGCAGGCCAATAAAAGCAGTCGGGCAGGAGTCGCCATAGCTTGTTGCATTAGGTTCGTGGTAAAATGATGGATCACTTGTTTTGTTCCACGAATAGGTCCATGGCGACTACCGCTTCGTTCAGGGTTTGGTAGCGGGCCACGGTCGCCTTGGGGTTGCCCGAGAGCATGGCGGAGAGGCGGCAGTCGGGATTGCCGACATCGAATAGGCAGAGGATTGACTTGCCCAGCTTTTCCGCGAGACCCAGCTCGTAGCCCACGCCGAGAGAAGGGGTGGTAACCTCTGCGACCACGGCGTCGCATTCTTCCAACCAAGCCATGTCGCGGGCATGGATTTGGTTGTCCGATAGGTCATGTTCGCCCCCGTCGCTGAGGGCCTTGTTCCCGACGTGTTCGGTCAGCACTTCGGCGTGGGTTTGCAGGTGGGCGATCATTGCGTGGTAGGTCGAGGCGTCCTGTCGCCCGCCCCGTATGGCCCCCGCAAAGTAGATTTTCATGGCATGGCTATTTCGAATGCAGCTTGTTCCGGGCCCCGATGGATCTCTTGAGGTGGTCGCGCGAATCGCCGCGGATGGCGTAGCACTGGAACCCGAGGTTGCCGTTGAAGCCGAATTCGCGAAGCATCTGGAAAAGTGCGGCTTGATCGTAGCTGCCACGGTCCAAAGTCTGAATGAGCTGTCCCCAACTGCTTCCTCCTTTTTCTGCGCCGGCAGGTACTGTCTTGCCAAAGAAGTGGCTTGGCCTCGGTGAAGGTTGCCTTGAGGTCAGTCTTTGGCTTCACCTTGAAGTGATGCAAGTTGAACATCACGCCTACGCTTTTCCGTTTGTATTTGCGGGCCACGCCCACGCTGGCGGCGATCACGGGCTCAATTCCGGCTTCCTGCAAGCAGTGGTAGGGATTCAAGGTATCCAGAGTTTCCGATGCGTCGGCCACGATGATGAGTAATTTCTTTAATTTAAATTCTTAAGTTCTTCAAGCATTTCAAATAGCTGTTTGATGAGCATGTCGGAAGACTGGGGCTGAAAGCGGGAGGTGCCCAACCAGGTCTCGTAGCCCCCCAGCTTGTGCTGGTTGGGAGGAGGCAGGTATCCGTAGCCACCGTTGGCCAGCCCGATCAGAAAGGTCCGTTCGAAGGGGCTCTTCTCCTTGATCTCGAGTCCGATTTCCACGAGGACCTCAAAGGGCATACTGACGATGGCTTGTTCCCCGATCCTGACTGCCTGAATGAGGACGGGTTCGGTTTCGGGGTGCTCTGGGCCCGAATACTCGATCACCCGGTTGGCCACGGAAGTGGTCCGTTTGTTGATCTCTCCTCTCTCCTTGGAGCTTTTCTTGAGCAGACCCTCGGCGAGAATGATTTCCCTCCTTGCCGGCTTGCGGTAGGGCAGGTCGACTTCGCGCTGGAGAACCGTCACGATGGGTTTGTCGTTGTAGTTCTCGATCTTCTTGACCGCCCGCCATGCGGTGTCGGCTGCCTTGGAGGCGACGATGCGTACTTGTTCGAACGGTGAGCGTGGAGCCCGAGTCCCGTTAAAGACGAGGTTGTTGATGTCCCCACTGGCTCCGTTGGTCATGAGGGCGACAAAATCCTCAGGTGGATTGCTTCCGCCGATCCGGTAGGGCATGACCCGGGAGAACTCACCGAAGTAGTCGGCTGATGCCATTCCTACCAATCGTCCGTTTTCCTCCTTCACCTTGGGAATGCCCCCGACATAGTGCAGGGCATAATTGGCGATGAGGGCGAGAGGCTTGTTACGGGTGGTCCGGACGTCGATGACGCAAAGTTCGGGATCGATCGGGCCAGCCGGTTTGACCAAGTGGTTGCGGTTGGCGTTGGTCTTGACCTGATCCTGTTCGCCAAGCGGGTTGGGAGGCATGGTTCCGGGTTGTAGAAACCAGCGCCGGTTGCGCACCTCGGTCGGTTCCACGTCGGAGGAAAAGCCTACCTTGGCCGGTTGCAGGGATTTGATGGCTTCGACGATGGCTTCCTCCAGTTTCTCGTGCTTGAGCTTTTCGTAAGCTTCCTTGCCCGGCGTTCCCTCTCCACCTTTGGGGGCCGAGTGTGTGTGCGTGGCGCAAATTAGCATTTCCTCAGTCTTCCAACCAGTCTTTTTGGCCGCTCGGTCCTTGGCGAGATCGGACATCTCGCGACCGATGCCGATGGCGTCGATCAGGCAGATGACAGCCCGTCCATTGCCGTACTCGAAGGCAACCGCCCGGACATGCAGAGGATCATGAACGTGATCGGATTTCCCCGAGCGCAACTGAATGGGGAAGACCGTGGGGGTCATGTCAATGCAGGCGGCTCCCGCTCTGAATACATCCGATTGAGCATGTAATGCGAAGGTTGAGAAAATCGAAAAGGAAAGGAAAGCCAAGTACTTCTTCATGGTACCATTATTTCGAATTGAGTTTGTTCCAGGCCGCGATGGATCGCTTGAGGTTCTCCCGGGAATCACCTCGTATGGCGTAACACTGGAACCCGACATTTCCCTTGAAGTCGAGCTCTCGAAGCATCTGGAAAAGAGCTTTTTGGTCATAACTGCCGCGATCCAGCGTCTGGATGAGCTGCCCCCAGCTGCTGCCCCCTTTTTCGGCTCCACAGGTACTGACCTGCCAAAGAAGAGGCGTGGCCTCGGTGAGGGCGGCCTTGAGATCGGCCTTTGGCTCCACCTTGAGGTAGTGGCACAAGTTGAACATAACGCCCACGTTTTCCCGTTTGCATTTGCGGGCCACCCGTACGGCGTCGCCCAAGGTATCGACGTAAAATCCGGCATGTGGGTAGAGCACGATGCGCAGGCCCGACTCCTTGGCCTGATCGGCGATCTCCCGCACGAAGGCCACCGCCTGCTCGTCGGTGTTGGTTTTCTTGTTCCCTTGGACGTACAGTTCAAGAATAGTGTTTCTTCCCTTCAGTTCCTTGATCGCCTGAACGATTTCCTTGTCGTAGCTGTGCCCCTTGGAGCCCAGTTTCCCGCCGACGTAGAAACTGAACAGCTTGAGGCCTGAATCGTCGTAGAGCTTAAGGCGCTGGGGTAGGGGCACGGCGTCCTTCACCCGGGCCGAACCAATGCCGTCGTAGCCCAACTCCTTCAGTACCTTGACGCGTTCCTCGGCACTCTTGAAATGAACCCCGTTCTGGAAGGCGTAGACAGGCAAGGTTTCCGTCTTGGCATTTAGTTGAGGCGATATGGTCAGAAGCAGTAAGATAGAGGCAATTGTTTTCATGGGTGATTCTTCAAGCAACGACTTCCTTGATGACATGACCATGGACGTCGGTGAGGCGGCGCTCGGTGCCGTTGTGGTAATAGGAGAGCCTTTCGTGGTTGAGTCCAAGCAGGTGCAGTATGGTGGCGTGAAAGTCGTGCACGGTGGCAATATCCTGTTCGGCCTTCCACCCGAAGGCGTCGGTGGCACCGTGGGAATAAGGTGCATTGACGCCAGCTCCCGCAAGCCAACCCGTGAAGCCTGCAGGGTTGTGGTCGCGTCCGCTGGCTCCTTTCTGGAAGGTTGGCATTCTGCCGAATTCTGTGCACCAGACTACGAGGACGTCGTCCAGCATGCCGCGATTCTTGAGATCACGGATAAGGGCGGCGGCGGGTTGGTCGAGAATGTGGGCGTGGCCGGGATATTGTGCCTCGATTGATTTGTGCCCGTCCCAGTTGCCCACGCCTTCCCCCATGGCATAGGAGCCGTTGAAGAGTTGGACGAAGCGGACTCCTTTTTCGAGAAGTCGCCGGGCGAGGATGCAGTTCTGGGCGAAACCGGCACGATCCTTGTTCTTGACGTCGTCGGCGCCGTATTCCTTCAGGATGGAAGCGGGTTCCTTGGACAAGTCGGTCACCTCGGGGATGGACATCTGCATGCGTGCGGCCAGTTCGTACCCAGTTATACGGGCGGCCAGTTCGGAGTCTCCTGGATACTTTTTAAGGTGGCGCTCGTTGATCCGCTTGAGCAGCTCGCGTCCATCCTTGTCCGTCTTGCCGGAGAATTGGGGGGGGGGAACAGGTGCCGAATCTTTTTGGAGGCACTGAAGGGCGTACCCTGAAACTGGGCGGGCAGAAAGGCATTGGACCAGTTGTTGACGGAGGCTTGGGGGTTGCCCCTTGGGTCGGGAATGGAGACGAAGGCAGGCAGGTCCTCATTTTCGGTTCCGAGGGCGTAGGTCGTCCAGGCTCCCATGGAAGGGAATCCCTCAAGGATGAATCCGGTGGACATATAGGTCTCACCGGGACCGTGGGTGTTGGTTTTGCTAGTCAGTGAGTGGATGAAGGCGATGTCGTCGGCCAGTGATCCCAACTGGGGGAGCAAGTCGCTCGTCATCTTTCCGCATGCACCCCTTGGCTTGAATTCGCGCAGGGGCTTGATGAGGTTGCCGTTCTCTCCCTGGAAGGTGTTCACGATACCGGGCAGCGGTGTGTTATGTCGCTTGATCAGCTCGGGTTTGTAATCCCAGGTGTCGACGTGGCTGACGGCGCCGGTGCAGTAGATCACCAGGACTTGCTTGGCCTGGGCGGGGAAATGCGTCTTGCGGGCGGCATAAGGGTGTGCTGGATGAATCTCGGGTCGTATGGGATTCCCCAGCAAGCCTTCGTCTGCCAACAATCCTGCCAATGCCATGCCGCCGAACGCCGTACCCGAATGGCGCAGGAAGTCGCGCCGGTTGAGTAGCGAGGTTCCTGCAGGTGATATGTTCTCAGGTTGAGGCGACTTCATTGCAGAAATAGAAATTCGTTGGCGTTGAAGAGGATCCGGCAGAGTGCGGGGAGACCGTGTTCCTCGAGGTAGGTCTGTGCATCGTTGGCTTCGTCGGGTTTAGGTGTCCGGCCAAAGGTCCACGCATATGCTCTGGCAATTTGTTTTTTGTGGTCAGCGCCGGCTTCCTTGGCGATTCGTTCGGCGAAGCGTTGGGATAGGTCGGCCATGAAACCGCTGTTGAAGAGGTTGAGAGCCTGGATCGGGGTGGTGGAGCGGTTGCGGTTGGGCGCGACCTGACCTCCGTCGGGGCAGTCGAAGGAGCCGAAGATCGCATCCTGTTCCATGCGGATGCGGAGCGTGTAGATCATCCGACGATAGTCTTGCGGGTCGAATTCATCCTTTGGGATCCAGTTGCGGGCGTAATTGGCGTTTGGGACGAAGAGGAGGAAGCCCGGGCCATACATTTTCTGTTCTAGGGCACCAGCGAGAAGCAGTGCATTGTCCCGAATAGCTTCGGCCTCGAGTCGCCGGGGGGGGAAGCGCCAGAGTAACTCGCTTCCCGCATCCTTGGCTAGCCCATCCTTACGGGGCAGGGATGCCTGGCGGTAGGTTTTCGAATGCAGGATGAGGCGGTGGATGTGTTTCACCGACCAACCGTTCTCAACTAATTCGTTAGCCAACCAGTCGAGCAGTTCCGGATGAGTCGGGCGGAATCCCATATCCCCGAAGTCCGAGGGGGTGGCCACGATCCCACGCCCGAAGTGATAGTGCCAGATACGGTTGACCATGACACGCGCGGTGAGAGGATTCTTGGGGTCTGTCAGCCACCTGGCGAAGGCTATGCGCCGCTCACGCTCCGGAGCCTCGGGTTTCATGCCGAAGGTTTTCAAGAGCGGCTTAAGGACGCTCAGGCCATCGGGGGCTACCATTTCCCTCGGGGAGAGCGGATCCCCTCGGTACATGATGCGGGTGGGGGAGGGCTGCCGGAAGGTGCCGGCATAGATATTCTTTGTGCTTGAGAGGTAGGCAATTTCCTTTTCCAGTTTCTTGAGTTCGGCCAACCAGACCCGGCCCTTTTCGGCATCGGCTTTCGAGTGGTTGGCGAAATCGTAGTCAGGAGTCGTCGAGGTCTTTTCGTTACCCAAGGGCAGTCGGTCATCTGAGCTTGAAAGCAAGTTCCACTTGCCTGGTTCCGTGGCTCCTTCGATGCGGTACTTAGTGGGGAGCCTGTCCTTGTAACTCCCAGTCCGATCACGGCCCCATTCGATGCGGTCGATGGTGACGGCTTCGGCTAGTTCCATCCCAACCCAGCCTTTGCCCATTTGGTTGGAAATCCAGCTTCGGTCATTCCCGTACTTGCCGTCATTAATATGAATGAGCTTATGCTTGGGGTTGTTGGCGTAGTCGCCCGAAGAGGTCAACTTGGCGCCTGTCGCGACGTTTTTCGAATCCTTCCCCGGGGTCCATAACTCGAGCTCGTCGATGCAGGGTGCGATATTGTTGTGGGTGGCTTCAATCGTGAGGCGTACGTATTTCGCCCGGGCAGGAGGGAAGGTTTCAATGTTTCTGGCAAAATCAACTTGGGAGCGGAAGCCTGGCTTGGGTCCAGCCGGTTCCTTGCCATTCGATGCCTCAAGGGCAATGACGTCCGCGGTCACCGCCGTGCCGGAACTTCCTCCCCGCAAAACGATCGATGTTTCCGGATTCAAGTCATGTACTCCGGCATCCTGGAATCCACTCCACAAGGGTTTGCTTAACACCTTCCCCTCACCGTTCGCAAACAACTGCTGGTTAACGGTGGCGATGGTCTTTCGATCTTTGTCCGTGGTGGGGATGCCGTCGCCATCCAGTTGATAGAGGGCGTCCTTCGTATGCGTTTCCCATCCGCATCCCCATGAAAGCCAGATGCGGTAGCGACCTTTGATTCGTGGACGGTAAACGGCCAGATCCTTGCCCGGTTTTTCGTTCCACCAAGTGTAGGTGCCGCCGCTCAGGTTGAGGGAACGCTTGTCGTTTCCCGGATCGTTCAGGAAACCCGGTTCGGTGCCTTTGGGGTTAAATCCCTTGCCGGCCGTTTTTTGGAGGAATTCGACTTGGCCTTTGTTTTCGTCATCGATGAGGACAATCTTTTCCTTGGACTGCGGAAGGAACCCCCTCAGCTTTAGGCGAAGATCAGCTTTCTCCTTATGGAATACTGCTAATTGCTGTTTCGCCTTCGACGAAGGAGGTATCTTCCGGTCTCCATGCTTCACGCCCTCGAATATCGCCTGCATGGAATAGAAGTCGACTTGCGAAATCGGGTCGAACTTATGGTCATGGCAGCGGGCGCAGCCTACGGT
>JACKQG010006921.1_pt1 | contig 11680 bp, 8 predicted proteins | sample 8237621 | NCBI WGS metagenome assembly JACKQG01 (sample SAMN15677084, study PRJNA649215) | marine metagenome | biome: marine; feature: Black Sea; material: saline water; isolation source: suspended particulate matter (SPM) from the Black Sea western gyre | collected 2013-06-09/2013-06-10 | depth... | reverse complement strand
GGGTGCCAGGCCCAGGTCAGCACGAACCGGGCCCGCTGCGGCACCGCGAGCTGCTCGAGCGCGGCGCGATCGGCCAGCGCCTGGCACGGGTGCCAGCGGGCGCTCTCCATGTTGATCACCGGTACGCCGGCGTGGGCCAGGAAGCCGCGCATCAGCGGGTCGGCCAGGTCCTCGGCCAGCGAGCGCCCGGCCGGGAAGGCGCGCACGCCGAGCACGTCGACGTAGCGGCCGAGCACCGCCGCCGCCTCGCGCACGTGCTCGGCGGCCTGGCCCTCCATGACCGCGCCCTCGGCGGTCTCGATGCCCCAGACGCTGGCGCCGGCGAGCTGCACGAGCTGCATCCTCAGCTTGGCGGCGGCACGCTGGAACGAGGCCTGGGTGCGCAGCGAGGGGTTCAGGAACAGCAGCCCGAGCGCCAGCCCGGACAGGTCGGCCGGCGCCGCGCCGGCGCACAGCTCCAGCGCCCGGGCGGCGAGCCGCGCGACGAGCTGCGGCGCCAGGTCGCCGAGGTGGTCGAAGTGCTTCATGAGCTCGCGGGGGCGGCGGCCGGGAGGGTGATCGAATCGAGCGCCGTGAGCAGGGACTCCGCCTGCTCCAGGCCGAGGTTCAGGGGCGGGCACAGCCGCAGCACCTGCGGGTCGTCGCAGCAGCCGGTCAGGATGCCGCGCGCCAGCAGGGCGTCGCGCAGCGCGCGGGCCGGGACCCCGGCGCCGGTGACCAGGCCGAGCAGCAGGCCGACGCCGCGCACGGCCGTCACCGGGCCGCGGCCGGCCGCGCCCCGGAGGACCGCGGAGACGGCCCGGACCTGCTCGAGGAAGACCGGCGCCGAGACCCGGCGCGCGACCTCGGTGGCGGCCCGCAGCGCCATCGGCCCGCCGCCGAAGGTCGAGCCGAGCAGCCCGGCCGGCGTCGCCGCGGCGACCTCGGCGGTGGCGAAGCTCAGCCCGATCGGGAAGCCACCGCCGGCGCCCTTGGCAGTCGTGAACAGGTCCGGCACCACGCCGTAGTGGGACGACGCCCACGGCGCGCCCAGCCGCCCGCTGCCGGTCTGCACCTCGTCGAAGACCAGCAGCGCGCCGCTGGCGTCGCAGGCGGCGCGCAGCGACTCGAGGAAGCCCGCCGGCGGCTCGACCACCCCCGCCAGCGACTGGATCGGCTCCAGGATCACGGCGCCGACCGAGCCGTCGATGCCCTCGCATCGCCCCCAGGGCAGGCGCCGCACGTGGAAGGGATCGGCCGGGAAGGCCGGCCGGGCGTTGTCGCTGACCGCGGCGGCGGCGGCGGTGCGGCCGTGGAAGGCGCCCTCGAAGCACACCACGCGCCGGCGGCCGGTGGCGGCGAGCGCGATCTTGAGGGCGTTCTCGTTGGCCTCGGCGCCGCTGTTGGAGCAAAACGCCCGCCACTCGCCGGGCGGCATGCCGACGGCCAGCGCCGCCAGGAAGGCGCCGCGTTCGGCCAGCGGCAGCAGGTTGGTGGTGAAGCTCAGGCGGCGCCACTGCTCCGCCAGCGCCTCCCCGAGCCCGGGGTCGCCGGCGCCGAGGCTGTTGACGCAGTGCCCGCCGTAGAGGTCGAGCAGCCCGGCGCCGTCGGCGGTCGCCAGGGTCGAGCCCGCCGCCGCCACCGGGTCGAGGGCCAGCCGGGAGTAGGCCGGGAATTCCGCCAGTCGTTCCATGGTCACCATCCCAGGCCCGCCAGCGGCAGGCCGTCGGTCTCCTCGAAGCCGAGCATGAGGTTGAGGCACTGCAGCGCCTGGCCGGCGCCGCCCTTGAGCGTGTTGTCGAGCGCCACCAGCACCTGCAGCACGCCGCCGCGCGCGCTCACCCCTAGGTCGGCGCGGTTCGAGCCGGTGACGTGGCGCAGCTCCGGCGCGACGTCCCGGCGCAGGCGCACGAAGGGCTCGCCGGCGTAGCGGGCGGCGTAGGCGGCGACGGCTTCCTCGGCGGTGATGCCGCCCGCCAGCGGCAGGGCCGCAGTCAGATAGATGCCGCGGCGGAAGGGTCCGCTGTGAGGCAGGAAGTGCAGCGGCGGCGGCGAGGCGAAACGCGCCGCGACCTCCGCCTCGTGGCGGTGGCCGCCGAGGGCGTAGGCGCGCAGGTTGCCGTCGCGGAAGGGGTGGTGGGTGCCCTCCTGCGGCGCGGCGCCGCTGCCGGTGGAGCCGGTGACGGCGTGCAGCACCCACGGCTTGCCGGCGTCCAGCAGGCCGGCCTGGGCGGCGGGCAGAAGCGCGAGCTGCATGGCGGTGGCGAAGCAGCCGGGGGCGGCGACGCGGCGGGCGCCGCGCAAAGCCGCCCGGTCGAACTCCGGCAGGCCGTAGACCCACGCGCCGAGCTCGCCGGGCAGCGGGTGCGGCTGGCCGTAGGTCCGCTGGTAGGCGGCCGCGTCCGGCAGGCGGAAGTCGGCGGACAGGTCGACCACGAACAGCTCCGCCGCAGCCGGGCCGAGCCGCGCCTGGATCCGCGCCCAGGCCGGCGCCGACTCGCCGTGCGGCAGCCCGAGCACCAGCGCCGCCGGTCCGGCGCCGAGGGCCCGCTCCAGCCCGGCCACCAGCCCGGCTTCGTCGACCGTCACCGGCCCCTCCGGGAGCTGCGGGTGCAGCTCGTGCAAGGCTTCCCCTGCCCGGCGCGTCGCCGCCGCCGCCAGGAGCAGCCCGCGATGTCCACTCAGACAGCGCAGGAACTCCCCGGCCAGCAGGCCGCGGGCGCCGAGCAGGAAGACCGGGAGCCTCGGCTTCACGCCACCGGCTCCGCGACCAGAGAATCGACCAGGACCTGCGCCAGGGCGCCGGCGTCCTGCAGCGCGTTGATGCCGGGCACGCCGAGCTCGGCCTGGCAGAAGCGGCGGCCGACCGGGCTGTCGGTGACCGGGCCGGTGACCGCCACCGCCCGCAGGCCGTAGCGGCTCGCCAGGAGCTGGTCGGCGCCCCAGACGCCGACCGGATCCTGCGCGCACAGCACCACCGAGCTCAGCGCGCCGCGGAACACCGGGTCGGACAGCAGCGCGTGCACGCCGTAGGTGCCGAGCAGGCCGTCGCCCATCTCGAGCACCAGCAGGTCGGGGTGCGACTCCGCCAGGTGGCCGAGCATCGAGCGGCCGACGCCGACGGCGTTGGCCTCGGTGGTGGTGACGACGCCGAAGTCGGTGAAGACCGCCACCGGGCTGGCGCCGTTGTCGGCCATCTGCAGCACGTCGCGGCGCAGCGAGACGCCGGTCAGCTTGCCGGCGGCGACGCCGAAGCCGCGCCGGCACAGCTCGGCGATCACCAGGCTGGCGGCGGTGGTCTTGCCGGCGTCCATGGCGGTGCCGACGAAGGCGATCACCGGCGGCAGCGCCGCCGGCGGCTCGACCGGCGGCAGCGCGGCGCTGCGGATGTTGGCCGGCACGCCCAGGCGCATGGCGGGGTCGGGGAAGTCGAGCACCGCGCCAAGGACCTCGAGCTGAAACGGGTCGCCGAGCCCGGGCGCTGCCCCCGCGCCGACGCCGATGACGCCGCCGAGGTTGAGGAGCTGCAGCGTGTCGCCGACCGCCACCCGCTCGGGCACGCGGCCGGCGTAGCCGTGCAGCGCGTCGCGCGAGCCGAGGGCGCCGGCGATGACGTCGCCGGGGCGGAGCGCCATCATGCGGCCGTGGACGTCCTCGAGCGTGTTGTAGCGGGTCTTGTGGTTGAGGACGCGGCAGGCGACCACCGCGCCCTCCTCGGCCGGGATGGCGTCGCCGAGCACGGCGGCGTGGTGCAGCGACAGGTTGCGGGTGACCGAGGCGATCTTGTTGAGCGTGCAGCGCATCAGGCGAGCGCCTCGGCGCGGGCGTGGAGGCGGGCCGGTTCGGCCAGGAAGCGGGCCAGCCAGAGCGGCCCGGCGGGGTCGGCGCCGGCCGCCGGGGCCTCGCCGTAGACCGCGCTGCCGGCGGTCAGCATGCTGAAGGGCGAGCGGGTGCCGCTGACCAGCGCGCGGCCGTCGGCGAGCTGGACCGTGACCTCGCCGCGGACGCGGCCCTGCGAGCTGGCGAGGAAGGCCTCGATGTCGCGCATGAGCGGGTCCTGGAACAGGCCCTGGTGCAGGCGGCGGCCGTAGACCTCGCCGAGGTGGTCCTTCCAGAAGCGCTGCTCCTCGGTGAGCACCAGCTTCTCGAGCTCGCGGTGGGCGGTGAGCAGGACCTCGGCGGCCGGGGCCTCGTAGGCGATGCGGCCCTTGAAGCCGAGCACGGTGTCGCCGAGGTGGTAGCCGCGGCCGACGCCGCAGGCGGCCGCCAGCGGGTTGAGGGCCTCGATCAGGGCCACCGGGTCGGCGGCGGCGCCGTCGAGGGCCACCGGGACGCCGTCCTCGAAGGCCAGGGTGAGGCTGCGGCTGCCGCGGGCGCCGCGGGTCCACTGCCATGCGTCGTCGGGCAGGGCGTCGGCCGAGCCGAGCATCTCGCCGCCGCCGATGGTGAGGCCCCAAAGGCCGGCGTTGATCGAGTAGCGGCCGCCGGCGGGCGGCAGCGGCAGGCCGCGCTGCTCCAGCCAGGCGACCTGCTCGGCGCGCGCCGGGGTCTCGTCGCGGATCGGCGCCAGCACCTGGAGCGACGGCGCGAGCACCGCCAGCGCGGCGTCGAAGCGCACCTGGTCGTTGCCGGCGCCGGTGCAGCCGTGCGCCAGGGCGTCGAAGCCGCCGTCCTGGGCCGCGCGCGCCAGCAGCTCGGCCTGGAGGCCGCGCTCGGCCCCGACCGACAGCGGATAGCCGCCGCCGCGCCGGACGTTGCCGGCGATCAGCCAGCGCAGCACGCGGCGGAACAGCTCGGCGCGGGCGTCGATCAGCAGGTGGTCCGCCGCGCCGAGCGCCAGGGCGCGCTGGCGCAGGTCGGCCCGGGCGGGGTCGTCGAGCCCGCCGCAGTCGACAGTGCAGGTGACCAGCTCGACGCCGGCTTGGCCGGCGAGGCGGGCGGTCAGGTAGGAGGTGTCGAGACCCCCGGAGTAGGCGAGCAGGATGCGCATGGTTCCCTCTGGAACGGTTCCTCGCGGTGCGGCGGCCGGCGAGGGGGCCTAGCTGTCCTTGGACAAAGTGCTTCCCGGCCAGAGCGGATGCTTTCGGCTCGAATCAAGGAGCCGGAATCGGCGCGTATCGGTCGATACATGCCGGTTTCGGCGACGCAGAGTCGGGACGAAAGCGCCGTTCTGGGCGGGAATGATTTTGTCCACGGGCAGCTAGACCAGCTCTCGGATCCGTCGCCGGACCCGGCCGCTGGCGGCCTGGGAGGAGGTGGCGACGAACACGGTGTCGTCGCCGGCGACGGTGCCGACCAGGCCGGCGAGGGCCTCGGCTTCCAGGGCGCGGGCGATGGCGGAGGCGGCGCCCGGCTCGCAGGTGACCACCACCAGGTGCGGGCCGCTGGCCTTGGCGCCGCGCAGCAGCGCCCGCAGCGTCTCGAGCGGCGTGACGCGCTCGCCGCCGGGCAGGACGTAGCGCCCCTCCAGCTTGGCGGCGCCGACGAGCTGCAGGTCGCGGCTCAGCACCGGCTGGGTGGTCTCGATCCCCTCGTCGAGCAGCGACCGCCGCAGCTCGCCCTGGGTGCGCGCCGCTCCCTTCCGCAGCAGGCTGCGGAGGGCGGCGCGGCGCTCCTCGACCGGGATCATGCCGCCCAGCATAAAGGTGAATAAACATTCGTCAATCGAGAATATTTATCCATTTGGAGGCGAATAAAGAGGGTGTCAGGCTCGCACGAATAGGAACGGCCAGGGAAAAGGGAACCGCCGGAGCGCCGGTCTCGTTGGTGCGAGGCCGCGCGCTCCGGCGGTTCAGAAAACTATTCGTCCGAGCCCGACACCTTCTTAGTGGACGACGCCGTGGATGTAGTCGGAGGTGACGGAGCCGCGCGGGTTGGCGAGGGGGTCGATGACGTGCCACTGCATGTAGAAGTGGCGGCCGTCGAAGGCGGCGTTGTTGGGCACGGTGACGGTCTTGGCCGTGGTGCCGCCGGCGTTGGTGGTGCCCGGGAAGCGGAAGTCGATGGAGACGTAGAGCTTGTTCCCGGGCGCGCCGACGAAGGCCAGGTCCAGCGGCAGGCTGTAGCCGCGCCAGGTGGTGTCGCTCCAGCCGAGCAGCAGCTCGACCTGGCCGTTGGGCAGGCCGCCGGTCAGGGTGATGTCGATGGTGGTGCCCATCCAGGGATCTCCGACGTGGCCGATCGAGGGCTGGGTGGCGGCCGAGGTGGTGCCGGGCGTGCCCAGGATCTCGATGTAGGCCGGCTCGAAGCCGGCGAAAGCCCCGGCGGGCATGGCGGCGATGCTGACGCCGTAGCAGCCGTCCGGATCCCATGCGTAGGTCATGGTCTGCTCGCCGCTGTCGGAGGCGTCGCCGTCGCCGTTGAGGTCGAACAGCGAGTAGACGGCGTTCTGGGCCTGGGTCAGGCCGATCGGGCCGTCGGCCTGGAACACCGAGATGCCGCCGTCGTGCGAGTAGCCGTCGAACAGGAAGCTCGGCGGGTAGAGCATGTAGGGGTTGTTCGGGTCCAGCCACAGCACCACCTCGCCGGAGTCGTTGAGGTCGCCGTCGGCGTTCAGGTCCTCGCCGCGGAAGACCATGCCGTTGCCCGGCGCGCAAGAGCTGGAGGCGGTGCTGGTGATCCAGTAGACGTCGCCGCCGTTGATGCCGGTGCCGTGGTCGACGTTCAGGCCCTCCAGGGCCGCGTACATGCCGGCGCCGCTCGAGGACGGGCAGCCGGGGTTGGGGAGGATGCCGGCCTGCACGTCGGCGTTGAGCTCGAGCCCGGGCACGTCATCGACCAGGTTGAGGAAGTTCCAGGCCTCGCCGGGGTCCATGGCGTCGCCGTCGCCGTTGCCGTCCTGGAAGGCGTAGAGGACCAGGTCCTGCTGCTCGAAGCCGATGACGACGCCGGCGCTGTCGACCATCACCGCCTCGAAGTCGGTCAGGCCGATGGTCACCGGGGTGCCGCCGATGCCGGCGACGCTGTGGGTGCCCTGGCCGTCGACGAACAGCTGCTGCTCGCCGGCGCTCAGGCACACGCCGTCCAGGTCGAGGTCGGTGTAGCGGGTGATGCCGCTGCCGACCTGCGGGCCGCCGGAGGCGGAGATGTAGTAGTCGTCCGAGAGGTAGAGCTCGTTGGTGACGGGGTCGAAGTCCAGGCCCTTGAGCCGGCTCGAGGTGCCGCCGTGGGTGGCCAGGTGGTCGGCGAAGTAGATCAGCTCGCCGGGGCTCAGGCAGACGCCGTCGCCGTCGAGGTCGACCATCTTCAGCACCACGTCCTCCGCGCTGACGCCGAAGATCGCCGGCGTGCCCTGGAAGGGCTCGTAGCGCATCTGCTCGACGTAGGAGATCAGGTTGGCGCCGTCGGCGGCGAACTGCCAGCCTTCGCCGGCGGTCAGGAACAGGCCGTCGAGGTCCATGTCGACCGTGCGGCGGATCTCGTAACGGGTCGGGTTGACCGACCAGTCGCCGCCGTAGAGGACGTACTCGGTCGGGTTCTGGGCCGTGAGTGAAGCCGCCGGAAGCAGGGCGAACAAGGCGAGGGTCTTGAGCATCTCGAAGGGGAGTCGGGGAAGGGGTTTCCTGGGAGGACGGGCTACAGGGCTGGACCGGCATTCTATAAGGCCCGACCGGCCGAGGATCAGGCTACTGATGCGATCCTGGTGAGACTCCGGTGGACACCCGTTCGAAGCTGCACCAGCGCTCCTCCCAGGCCCGGCTGCCGGCCCGTCGGGCAGCAACTTCGTTCGAACGAAGTTGGAAATCCGGCCCCAGGGACCGCTCCAGCTCCGCCGGCGACATGGCGAAGGGCGGGCCACCTTGTTCGAGCGGCCGGCCCACGGGGAACACCAGCGAACACAGCCGGCCGCCCGGCGCCAGGGCCCGCCCCGCCAGGCCGCCGAAGTCCGGCCGGCGCTCCAGCGGCAGGGCGCAGTAGAAGGTGTGGTCGAAGAAGAGCTGGAAGGAGGCGGGCTGCAAGCCGTCGGCGCCCCACCAGTCCAGGCTGAGCGCGTCCGCCACCAGGAAGCGCCCGCCCCGCTCCGCCAGGCGCTCCCCGACGGCGCCGGCCAGATCGGGCACCAGGTCCACCGCCACCACCGACCAGCCGGCGTCCGCCAGCGCGAAGGCGTCCCAGCCGCGGCCGCAGCCCGGCACCAGGGCCCTCGCACCCGGCCGCGGCGGCTCCAGCTCGCCCGCCGCCAGCCGACGCTCCAGCTCCGGGTGGGCCCGGCCGAGGTCCCACGGCGTGTGCCGGTCGCGGTAGTGTTGCTGCCAGTCGGTCATCGAGCCAGGGTACCGACCCGCAGGGGCGGGCCGTGGAAAGGAAGAAGGCCGCGGCGGACGCCGCGGCCTTCCTATTCGAGCAGTCCCTGCGGACTAGAGGACGGTGACCGTGGTCACGTCCGTGATCGAGCCGATCGTGACCACGCCGCCGGGACGGCTGTAGCCGATGGCGACGAAGTGCAGGACGGCGCCGACGGGGACGCCGGCGGGGATCGTGACCATCGAGGTGCTGCCGTGGCCGGCGACGTCGACGGCTCCGGACAGCGGGCCCGGGTTCAAGCCCAAGGTGAAGTTGAGGTAGGGGTCGAAGACCAGGCCGGTGTCGAAGCCGCCGGGGAAGGGCAGGGTGTAGGCGCCGGTGCCTCCAGAGACCAGGGTGCCGAAGCTGGTGCCGGCCTCCGAGGCGCCGAAGTTGTCGACCTCGAAGCTGACCATGCCGCCGGGAGTGAAGGTGCCGATCGGGGTGACGGTCTGGGCGCGGGCGCCGCCGGCGTACATGTTGTTGAAGCCGGTGTCGTCAGAGAGCCAGACGCAGATGAAGTTGTCGTACTTCGCGTTCCAGCCGAGCTCGACGTAGTCGGCGTCGCCGAGCTGAGCGCCCATGGCCATGTCCTGGCTGGCGAGCCAGGTGGCGCCGCCGTCGCGGCTGACCGCCATGTAGGGGTTCTCGGGGAAGGCCGGACCGCCCCAGGCAGCGCCGATGTAGTCGCCGCCGACCACGGTGCGGGGGTAGGCCGCGCCGCCGCTGCTGACCTGGTTCTCGGTCCAGGTGAGGCCGGCGTCGGAGCTGACCGCCACGAAGGCTTCGTCGGAGCCGAGGCGGTTGTCCTCCCAGGCGACGGCGTAGGTGCCGTTGGCGTAGCTCATCCAGTGGTTGTCGCCGTCGAAGCCGGTCTGCAGCGTGACCTCGGTCAGCCAGGTGTGGCCGCCGTCGGCGCTGTTGACCCAATGGATCTCCTCGTCGACCATCGAGCTGGCGAGCTCGTCCTCGGCCCAGCAGAGCGCCAGGGCGCTGCCGTCCACCGACAGGAAGATGCCGCCGAACTCGACGTCGCCGTTGGCCGGGCCCGAGGCGTCGATCTGGACCTCGGGGGCCATCCAGGTCGCGAGGCCGTCGTGGCTCATGCGGAAGAACAGGTCGTCGTCGGCCGCAGCGTTGCGGTCGTCGTCCCAGGCGACGTAGCAGTTCAGGCCGTCGGCGCCGACGGCGATGCTGTCGATGTCGTTGGTCACCGACGAGGCGTTGACCGCCGCGCCCCAGGTGAGGCCGCCGTCGTGGGAGGCGTTGACCCACAGCTCGTCGTTGCCGTTGTCGATGAGCTGGGCGACGTAGATGCTGCCGCCGCCGGCCGCCACCATCTGCGCCAGCACGGTGTGGCTGCCGCCGTAGGCGTAGCCGCCCTTGTCGAGGATCTGGTCGGGCGACCAGGTCGCGCCGCGGTCGTTCGAGACCGAGACCCAGGTGTCGTAGTAGGTCGTGGTGGTGCTGGTGTTGTTGCGGCCGTCGCGCCACATCGCCACCAGCGTGTCGCCGTCGCGGACCAGCGAGAAGACGTCGTTGCGCTTCTCGGCCAGGCTGACGTCGCTGTCGAGGCGGACCGGGGCGGCCCAGCCGGTGCCATGGCCGTTGCCGATCACGACGTAGACGCCCTTGTCGCCGCTGTCGTTGTAGAGGATGGCCGTCATGTCGCCGTCGGAGACGATCGACGGGCTATAGACGGCGCCGATTGCGGCGGGGGTCAGGTTCTCGACCGCGCGGGGGTTCTGGGCGGAGAGGGAGCCGGCGAGCAGAGCGCCGGCCAGGGAGATCACGAACGTCTTACGCATGGTGTGCAGCAGGGGCTAGCAGGGGACGAGGGGAGGCTGCCGCGGATCGAAATCTCGAGGGGCGGCAGACCCGGCTCCACGACAAGGGTGTGCCGTGAAGCGGCAACTAGATTAGCAACCCCGGCAAAGCAAGTCGGAAGAAACGGGCGGTCCCGTGTGGAGATCCTGTGGACAAGCTTAAGTGCTTGAAGGTGGACCGGATATGGAATTGAGAATCCCTAGGAGGCGTCAGTCGCCGTCGTGCTGCATTCCGGGGAACAGGTGGACCGCGTCGGGATCCCCGAGCCCGAAGAGCTGGCGCAGCGGCCGGCTCAGGGCGGCGTCCCCATGCTCCCGCCGCAGCCGGCCGGCGACCTGGAGGGCGAGCTCACGGTCGCCCGAGGCCAAGGCCTCTTCAGCCCAGGCGGCCAGGAGGAGGGCGGGCGGCCCCGGTTCGGCCGCGCCGACCACCTGGCGGAAGGCCGCCAGTGATTCGGCGTGACGCTCGAGCCCGGCCAGCGCGCGGGCCCGCAGGACCCGGCTGTTGAAGTGGGCAGGGTCCAGCCCCAGGGCTTGCTCCGCGTCCAACAGGGCTCGATCGGGCATCAGCATCTCGAGCCAGGCCTGGCCGGTGACGAACAGCAGGTCAGGGTCGGCCCAGCCGAGCCCGGGCTCCGGGCCGGCGCCGAGATCGACGCTGCCGCTGCCGGTGAGGCCGCCGAAGTAGCGCAGGGCCCACTCGACCTCCTTCTTCTCCACCACCAGGGGCGCGAGCTGGCGCCACAAGCCGCGCAGGAATTCGTCCTCCGGATGCAGCTTGGTGAGCCGGTAGAGCTCGGCGAGCGACGCCTCGCCGAGATCCAGCCACTCCTTCTCGGGCGGGTTCTCGTAGTCGTCACGGACCTCGTAGACCTGGGCCGCGAGGTGGCTGGCGTAGAAGCCGAGCAGGCTGTCCTCGCCGGCGCCGCCGAGCTGCTTCCGCAGCGCCGCGAGCACCCGGCCGGCGCGGGCGGTGGCGCGGCCTTCGTCGGGCCGCCGGTACTCGGTGGAAGCCAGCCGCTGCACCACCGGCGCCAGCGGGCCGCGCAGGCTGACGGCGGGCAGGGCGTCGAGCGCGTCATCCGCGGCGACCAGCAGCAGCGGCGAGAGGCGCGCGCCCTCGCCCGGCGCGAGGGAGGGCGAGTCGCCGCCGACGACCAGCAAGCGCGGCTCGCGCCAGGCCTGCGGGACGATCCACAGCTCCACGCGGGCGAAGCGGGCCCGCATCGCCTGGGCGACGCCGCCGACCACGCCGGGCGCGAGGCGGGCGGGCTCCAGCGAGACGGCGAAGCGGCCGCCGGGCGCGAGCTTGCCGGCGGCGGTGGCGAACAAGGATTCCCGCAGCGGGTTGCGGCGGCGCTGCCACAGGGCTTCGTCGCGGACCAGGATCAGGTCGTAGGGTCCTTCGGTCTCGGCGACCGTGGCGGCAAGGATCGAGAGCCGGACCGCGCGCCATCCGGGGTCGAAGCGGGGGGGGAGCCGGGCCAGGGGCGCCGGGTCGCGAGCGGGGGCGGGCGGGCGGACGCCGGCGGGCGGCCAGGGCGACAGGGGGGGGGCGTGCGGGGGGGCCGGGCGCGGCGCCGGCTGCGCCC
>JACKQG010002083.1_pt2 | contig 11685 bp, 12 predicted proteins | sample 8237621 | NCBI WGS metagenome assembly JACKQG01 (sample SAMN15677084, study PRJNA649215) | marine metagenome | biome: marine; feature: Black Sea; material: saline water; isolation source: suspended particulate matter (SPM) from the Black Sea western gyre | collected 2013-06-09/2013-06-10 | depth... | reverse complement strand
TGAGCTTGTCCTCTCAGCGTCCCTCACGCTGTGCAATTCATCACCGGGAGAAACGGCCATGAGATCACGCTCCAGATACCGTTGGTTCGTCGTTGCTGTATTCTTCACCTTCATGCTGCTCCACCAGTCGGATAAGCTCCTGATCGGACCGCTCACCACCCCCATCATGGAGACGTTCGGCATCAACGAGGCGCAGATGGGCGCGGTGTTCACAGGTGCGCTCATCGTCGGGGCGTTTCTTTATCCGTTGTGGGGCTACCTCTACGATCGTTTTGCGCGATCGAAACTGCTGGCCTTGGCCTCGTTCATCTGGGGATCCACCACCTGGCTCAGTGCGATTGCTCCATCCTATCGGTCCTTCCTGGCCACGCGGGCTTCGACGGGGATTGATGACTCCAGCTACCCCGGCCTTTACAGCCTGATCTCCGATTATTTCGGGCCGCAGGTGCGGGGGAAGATCTACGGGTTGCTGCAGCTCTCTATGCCCTTGGGCTACATCCTGGGGATGGTACTGGCTTTGCTGTTGGGCGATGCCGTGGGCTGGCGCGGCGTGTTTTACATCACCGGCTCGCTCGGCGTGCTGTTGGCCGTCGTGATCTTCTTCGGCGTGCGTGAGGCCCCACGTGGCAAGAGCGAGCCAGAGCTGGCGGACCTGCAAGAGATCGGCGTATACCGTTTCGATTGGAAGATCGCCCGCGGCCTGTTCCGCAAACGCAGCCTTATCCTCCTGTTCGTCCAGGGGTTCTTTGGTGTCTTCCCCTGGAATGTCATCACCTATTGGTTTTTCCGCTATCTGGAGACAGAGCGGGGCTATTCTTCGGACGCGGTGTTGGTGACCATGGTGGTCGCGGTACTGGTGCTGGCATCTGGCTATTTCATTGGCGGCATGGTGGGGGATTTCCTCTTCAAACGCACGCCACGCGGCCGCCTGATGGTCGCCACTACCGCCGTGCTCCTGGGAGCCATCCTCCTTTTGCTCACTCTCAACGTCCCGGTGGAGAAGCAAGGGCTGTTCCTGCTCATGCTCAGCATCACTGCCTTGTTCATTCCCTTCTCTTCGCCCAACGTCATCTCCACCGTCTACGACGTCACCTTGCCGGAGGTGCGCAGCACGGCACTGGCCGTCCAGTACTTCCTCGAATCCGCCGGCGCGGCGTTGGCCCCCTTCCTCGCCGGCCTGATCGCCGTGCGCTCCTCCCTCAAAGCAGCTATCTTGATCATCTGTGTGTCCACCTGGGTGCTTTGCTTCATCTTCCTCGCTTTCACTGCCTACCTGGTCCCCGAAGACATCCAGACGCTGCGCAGCCAAATGCGCCAGCGGGCGGAACAGGAGAGAGCCGCCCAGGCCGTCTAGCGCGCGGAGCGGACCATGACCCCAGCGGAGCAGTACGCCAGGAACGCCTATGCTCACGTCACTCACCTGGCCGAGACCATCGGCGGGCGGGGAAGCTGCAGCCCCCAGGAGCGGCAGGCGGCCGCCTATGGAGTCCAACAGATGCGGGAGTTGGGCGTGGCGCGGGTGCGCAGCGAGCCGTTCGGCGGAGCGCCGTCCACCTATCGCCCCTACGCGCTGGCCTTCGTTGCGGCACTGCTGGGGACGTGTCTGGCCTGGCTGGGCGGGCGGACGGCCTTGATCCTGGCGGCGCTGCTGAGCGGGCTGGGGACCTGGGGTATGCTGGCGGAGAGCGATTTCGCCGGCAACTGGACGCGGTGGTTGCTGCCCGACGGCGAGAGCCAGAACGTGGTGGGTATCGTGCCCGCGGCGGAAAGGCCGGCCCGCCGCGTCGTCCTGTCTGCCCATCTGGACACCCACCGCACGCCGATTTTCTACTCCTCCGCCGTCTGGCAGCGGCTATTCAGCCTCCTGGTGGGGTTGTCTTTTGTCAACATGGCCGTCAGCGCACTGCTGTGCCTGCTGGGAGCTGCCATCGGCTGGAGCGGGGTGCGGTGGATCGGATTGGCCGCGGCGGCCCTGGAGCTGTTCGCCCTGAGCATGTGTCTGCATGCCGACTTTACCCCCTTCTCGCCGGGAGCCAACGACAATGGCTCCGGCGTCGGCTCGGTGCTGGCTCTGGCCGCCCGTCTGGTGCCGGAGCCGCTGCGGCACACGGAGGTCTGGCTGCTGCTGACCGGCTGTGAGGAAGCGGCGGCCTATGGCATGGCTGCTTTCCTGGACGCCCACGGCGACGAACTGAGGGATGCGATCCTCGTCGTTCTGGATCAGGTGGGGATGGGGCAGGTGAGCACGCCGCTGCCCGAGGGGCTCATCATCCGCCGCCGGCCTCATCCGGAGATACTGGCACTAGCGCGACGGGTGGCGGAAGCGTATCCCGAGCTGGGCTTCCGCGAGCACGTGGGCGCCGCCTACACCGACGCGGCGGTGGCGCACAAGCGCGGCTTCCAGGCCCTCTCGCTGGACGCCATGCCGGCCGCCGGCGCCACGCAGGCTCACTGGCATCAGATGTCAGACACACCGGAGCACGTGGCCATGGAAACGTTGCGGGACGTGCACCTGTTTGTGTGGGAGATGCTACTGGGGATTGATGAGGGTTCGGTGTCAACGGATGCAGAACGGATAAGCGGATAGCAGTGCGGGCGCATCCGTTTATCCGTTTCTATATCCGTTGACACCGTTTTGTTTTCACTCCTGTTTCTGCTGCGTGTCTGTGGCCTGTGGGGTTTCGTGTTCGACCCCTTGCTCTTGCATGGCATAGGCCGGAACCTGGGTGACCAGGGGATAGAACTCCCGGGCCTCCACGCGCCTGTCCCGGAACTCGAAAGTGTGTATTACTGTCTTGAAAGCTGTCAAGAAGGCATAGTAATCCTCTTCAACAGCCCGGTAGATCAGCTCATAGAACCGGCCTTTTCGTTTGAGGATGATCCGCCGTTCGATAATGGGGGTGTCCTTGGGATTCATGCTGTTCGGGGGCAGAGGTATAGTGTAGGAAATGGCCAGTTCCACAGCTTCGGCACCGGCCAGGGTGCCGTGTGCCTGAGAGATTTCCCTGAAGTTTGGTAGCCGACGACTTTTCCTCAGATAATCCTCCACCGCTTCTGCCACAGTGGCGTATTTGCCTTTCTGCTCCTGGGCGGGGAAGACGTGGACAGTTATGGCCAGGCTATAGGTGTCATCCCGATTTCTGGGTCCCAGGATGAAGACCTCACTGTGACCTTCCCGATCAAACTCCCGCACCTGCCAGACCGCAGGGTAGAGGAACTCGAAGTCCAGCCGGAGGTTGGTGCTGGTGAAGGTCATCCTCTGCCTCACTTCGCGGGGGATGGCGGCTGCTTTCTGCTGCAAGCGCTGGCGCTGAACCTCCAGGTCTATAGCGGCCAAGTCGGTTGGGGGCTCGGAGATGCCCAATGCACGCCGCCTTTCATCCCACAGTTGCTTCAGTTCCCACAAATGGGAATCGTCAATCCTTCTGGCCTCTCTCATGGTCTATACACCTCCCTGAGACTGCCGCCCTTCCCCTTATAAAAGGCCAATCCATAGCGGCGACACATCTCAATATTGGCGAGATAGATGGCATCCGAGAATGAGACGTTCGGATCATCCAAGTGCCTGAGCACTTCCTGATGGAATGCTTCTCGGACTTCGTCGGCGTCTACCGTCTCGGGTGTCAAGTCGGTTCGTGCCAGGGCATATGTCTCATCCCCACTGCGTGCCAGGCTGATTTTCTCTTGAGTCTCCAGCGCCGAAGCGATGTCCTGGTCACTGAATGCTGTTGTCGTCCCCTCCTCGTAAGGATGGGTATGGAAAGTCCCGACGAACTCCTCATCCTCGGCGATATCCAGGTTGGGCGTGACGCTGTTGCTGGTCCCCTCCACTGGATTGACCAGCTTGAGTTCGTCCTCCTGCCCCTTTACCAGAGTCGCAGCATGTTCTCTAACCACGCCTTTGTCTATGTCCTGGACACTTTTCTGCCACAGTACATCCATCTCCTGAGCGACCTGTTTTCCTAGCTCGAGTTGCTCTGGCAGTTCGGCAGGCGCGTCTGAAACGTCCTGAGGGGCTGATGGAGCGAACTTGGTTTGCAGCGCTTCGGCATCTTCTCTGGCCTCTTCCTGCAACCGCTGCTGTTCGGCCTGGACCTGGGCCAGCAACTCTTCGTCTGTTTCTCCCCAGATGGCTTGCAGCGTCTCCGGGCTTGGTTCCCAATCTGAAGGGATCTCGTCCTTCTGCTCTAGATGTTCGAGCAGTTCATCCTCTTCGACGTCACGCTGCCAGTCTACCATATGCACAGCTCCTTCAAGCCCTGACCCCGCTTGTCTGCCGGTACAGGTGCTTGAAACGCAAGGCTTTGTCACGCGACACGGCACGCCCCGAGAGGTGGACGAGGTAGCAGTAACCAGCATGTTCATCTTGGTCAAGACCAAGCGTCCGCAAAGCCTCCCGACAGTTTTGGGTCAGGTGCTGCCACCCATCATCCTCGTTCCCTAGATCCAAGGGTGTATTGTCTCCACTCTACGAATAGGTCCTTGGCAAACGGGGCGATACGCATAGCCATGATAGCCCGCGCATCCTTCTCGGGGTCGAGAGAGAGTTCAACGAAATCGTACTCTCGTCGCTCCTCCTCGACCTCAATCTGGCCAGGTGATACAGAGAGGGGTGAGAACTCCCTTTCCCTCACCCGCTCGAAGAAGGTCCTTTTGACCTCTTCTGCCTTGGCTGCCATGCCGGGGATGACAGCACGCCAACTGTCCACGAAGATCAGCTTTTGCACGAACTGGGGTGTGTATTCTGCCATATCTCATCACCTTGCATGACGGTGATGGGCAGGGGCAAAAGCTTACCCCTGCCCTGCTGAGCCCTCAGATCAACCTCGGTCGTCGTCCGGCCAGGGCGAAGCCTTCATTCTTCAGCAGCAACGCCGTGTCAATGCCGACAGCGTCAATGGCTCCCAGTGATTTCTTGTGCACGTCAATCGCGAGAGCGGCCACTTCTCTTGGGCGAATTCATCGAGCCGCTTCCGCCAGAACAAATGACGTCAGCCCATTCATCCACCTGCCGCCCCTTTTCAGCAAAGAGTCCGGAGCTGGACTTCTTGGTGCCGCATGGATCTCATGGGAAAGTCGGAAAATACTACCCACCTTACCTGCTGTCCTACCAGGAGCCACCGCGTATATTGTAGCACAAAGCCAGACAATTGACAACTACCCGATGCCAGGTTCGTCTCTCCTCTTTATGGTTTATGCAAGAGGCCTTGGATATAGGTGCACTTGCCTATCGGCATGAGGCCAAGTGCCGCGCTTTGTGCTATCGCTCCCACCCTGCATCAGCCAGGAAATCCAACAGTGCCATCAACCCCAGGATATAGCTGCGCCAGCCGAAGCCGCTGATCCGGCCCACGCATACCGGGGCGATGAGCGATCTATGGCGGAACGGCTCGCGGACGGTGATGTTGGAGAGGTGCACCTCTACCGCCGGCAGGCCCGCGGCGGCGAGGGCATCGCGCAGGGCGACGCTGGTGTGGGTGTAGCCGCCTGGGTTGATGAGGATCCCGTCGGCCCAGTCCATCGCCTCGTGGATGGCGTCTATCAGCGCGCCCTCGTGGTTCGATTGCCGGATGCGCAACTCCGCGCCCCCTTCAGTAGCCGCAGCTTGCAGCCGCTCGTTGATCTCCTGCAAAGTGACCGCACCGTACACCTCCGGCTCCCGTCGGCCTAGCAAGTTCAGATTAGGGCCATGAAGTACCAGAATCTTGTTGCTCATCCTTGCCCTCCATCGCGGAACACGGAACACGCACCACGTGCTGCGTATTGCGTGTTCCGTTCACGCTGCGCTCAGTGATTCCAGGACTTCCAATACGTCGGCTCGTCTCACTTCGTCGCTCACGATCACCTCGCCGATGCGTCGCGGCAGGACGAAGCGCAGTCGCTGGCCGCGCCGCTTCTTGTCGTTCTGCATCGCTTCCCAGATGGCGGCAGGAGCGTAGTCCGGCAGGCTCGTCGGCAGCCCCAGCTTGTCCAGCAGCGTTGCTAAGCGGTCGGGCAACGTGGCGTCGCACGAGCCCCGGGCGACGGCCAGCCGCGCCGCGGCGATCAGGCCGATGCTCACCGCCTCGCCGTGGCGCAGGGTGTAGCCGCTCAATTGCTCCAGGGCATGGCCCACGGTGTGCCCCAGGTTAAGCACCGCCCGCCGCCCCTGCTCCAGTGGGTCCTCTTCCACCACGCCGATCTTGACCTCCAGGGCTCGGCGGATGATCCAGGGCCAGTTGCAGGCCTCGTAGGGCAAGATGCCATCTTGCCCTACATCCGCAGAAATCTTTTCCAGATGCTCAAACAGATCCGGGTTGCCGATAATGCCCGCTTTGACGATTTCCGCCAGGCCGCAGCGCAGCTCGACGGGCGGCAGCGTGCGCAGCACCTCTGGGTCGATGACCACCAGCGCCGGCTGCTTGAACGCCCCCACCAGGTTCTTGCCCTGCGGCAGGTCCACGCCGGTCTTGCCGCCCACGCTGGCATCCACCATGGCCAGCAGGGTGGTGGGCACCTGGACGAGGGGCACGCCGCGCATGTAGGTGGCGGCAGCGAAGCCGGCCACGTCGCCCACGACGCCACCGCCCACCGCCACCACCGTGCCGCTGCGGTCCAGCCCACCGGCGACGAACTGCTCGTAGAGCGTGGCCACCGTGTCCAGCGTCTTGTACTGCTCCCCGTCGGGGATCAGGCAGACGAAGAAGGCGAGGTCGGCAGCCTGTAGCGCCGTCTCCACCGTCTGGCCGTGGTGCTGCCATACGGTGGGGTTGGAGACGATGACCACTTGGCCGTCCAGCCCGGCCTCCCGCAGCCGTTGACCCAGGCAGGACAAAGCTCCATATCTCAGGTGGATGGCGTATCCGCCGCCAGGGGCGCGCACCGGCAGCACGATCTCGGTCCCTTGCTCTTCCCGCCACGTTTGCCAAAGGCCGATCACCCGTTCCACCACTTCTTCCGTGCTCAGATCGGTGGTGTCCAGTTGTGCGGGCATGGCGGCGTAGGCCTCCCGACGACTCTCCAGCAGCCGCTCCATCTCCACCTGCCGGTCGGCCACTTGCAGCAGCGGGCGGTCGTCGGCCCTGGCCAGGCGGCGCAGCATTTCCTCCACGCGGCAACTCAGGCAGATGATCCATCCACTGCCTGCCATGCGGCGGCGGTTGGCTTCAGAAACGAGCATGCCACCGCCGGTGGCGATGACCAGGCCGCGTCGTTGGCTCAGCTTTTGACATAACCGAGCTTCCAGGCGGCGGAAGGCCGCTTCGCCGTCCTCGGCGAAGATGGCGGCGATGGGCTTGCCTGCCTGCTGGGCGATCACCTCGTCCATGTCCACGAACTGCCGCCCCAGCCGCCGCGCCACCTCCCGACCCACGACGGTCTTGCCCGTGCCCATGAAGCCGGTGATGATGAGGTTGCCGTGATGCGTGATGCGTGATGCGTGATACGTGGTGCGTGATCCGTGATCTGTGATCCGTGATCCGTGATCCGTGATCCGTGATCCGTGGTGCTGGGGGTTCATCGCTCGGTGGCTCCTTCGATGCTGCTGACCTTGAAGTGTTCTTTCATCTCGCGCAGGCTGTCTCCGCCAAGCTTCTCCAGGAGGGCGTCGGCCAGGACCCAGGCCACCATGGCCTCACCGACGACGGTGGCCGCCGGCACGGCGCAGACGTCGGAGCGCTGGTACTGGGTCTGCGCTGGCTCGCCCGTGCGCAGGTCCACGGAGCGCAGCGGGGTCACCGTGCTGGGGATGGGCTTCATGGCCGCCCGCACGACGATGGGCTGGCCGTTGGACATACCACCTTCGATGCCGCCAGCGCGGTTGGTGGAACGTGAAACGTGAAACGTAAAACGTGATGCGTGATGCGTGAGGCGTGAGGCGTGATCCGTGATGCGTGTTGCGTGTTGCGTGGTCTGTGTGAGGAACTCGTCGTGCACTTGGGTGCCGGGGAGGCTGGCGTTCTCGAAGGCGGGGCCGATCTCCATCCCCTTGATGGCGGGGATGCTCATGACGGCGCAGGCCAGTCGGGCGTCCAGGCGGCGCTCCCAGTGGACGTGGCTGCCCAGGCCCACGGGCACGCCCGTGGCCACGACCACGAAGACGCCGCCCAGGGAATCGCCGGCCGCCCGCGCCGCGTCAATGGCCGCTCGCATGCGCTTGGCGGCTGCCTCGTCAGGGCAGCGCACATCGCTGGCCTCGGCCAGCGCCCAGAGCTCGGCAGGCGGCAGATTGGGCAACTGGGCGACCACATCGCCGATTTCGACCACGAAACCGCCCACGGCGATGGCGAATTCCGCCAGCAGCAGCCTGGCCAGCGCCCCGGCGGCCACTCGCGCCGCCGTCTCGCGGGCGCTGGCCCGCTCCGAGATGGGACGGGCGTCGTCGAAGCCGTACTTGACCATGCCAGTGTAGTCGGCGTGGCCGGGGCGAGGCACGGTGAGCGGGGGAAGGTCCCGATCGCGCCAGTTGGCCCCATCGCGGTTCTCGATGCGCAGGGCCAGCGGTGCGCCAGTGGTGCGTCCCTGCCATACGCCGCTCAGCACCTCCACCCGATCCTGCTCGATCTGCATCCGTGCGCCGCGCCCGTAGCCGGACTGCCGCCGCCGCAGGTCGCGGTTGATGGTTTCTTCGTCCACAAGTAGTCCGGCCGGCAGCCCCTCGATGATGGCTATCAGGCACGGTCCGTGCGATTCGCCGGCGGTCAGGAAGCGTAGCATGTTGTTCTCCATAAAATTTGAGTCATTGTCAACGGGTCACTGTCAACGGATTCTTGGAGCGGATTGAACGGATTGTCTTGCCCCGTTAGCCTTTTCCATTCAATCCGTTCCCCTAATACTACAACCGCACTTTGTCTCATTTCGCTCACAGGATGGGGCTATGAGATCCAGTCAGGGTTCTTTCGCTCATCAAACCATCATCAGAGCATAGGTGACGGGCGGTTCGGTGATCGATTTGGCATAGGTGCGGCTGTAGTACTAATCCGTTGACAGTTAATCCGCTGACAACTTCGCCTCCAGTCTCTCCACAAGTCCGCGTGCCTCCACTCCCTCTTGCGCTACCAGCCGCTCGTAGATTTGTAAGGCATCGCGTGCTAGCCGCAAGGCCACTTCAAGATGCCCTTGCCGCTCGGCGAGTTTGGCCAATCCAAATTTGGTGCCTGCGATGGCGTCTTGCCTTCTCATGCTTTGAGCCAACTTGAGGCCTCTCTCGTACAGCACTTGCGCCTGACTATCATTCCCGAGGGCCAACATCGCAGTAGCCAGGCTGACAATAGTGCTATTCAGCCTCTGCTCGTTTCCCTCCGGTGATTGTTCTGCTATTGAAAGCGCCTCATGGTAGAACTGTACCGCCTTGTCAAGCTCCTGTTGCTGCAGAGCCAGATGACCAAGAAAACGGTATACATCACTGACTATGTCTTGGTAGCCTTCGGCATTGGCTATCTCCAACGCTCTCTCCAGCAGTCGTTGGGACTCCGTAAGGTTTCCAATTCGTCTTGTGACGTCTCCCAAGAGGCGGAGCGCCAAGCAGGTTCCTTCAAGATTACCAGCTCTCTCAAATGATGCCAGAGCGTCTATCATAGATGATCGTGCTCTCTGGTACTCGCCCCGTCTCATGTACATCCAACCCAGCGTATCAACTTTCAGCCAAGCTGCGTTGAGCTCGTCCCCAAGACTTACAGCAGCTTGCAGCGCCTTCTTACCATAGTCCAGCCGCTCTGCCCAATACCCGCTCCGTAACAAAGGATGATTCATTCTCCGCATCAGTTCCACAACAGGCTTCCAGTCTTGCGCTTCAAAGCACAGATTCATGATGTTAAGAATGTTGTCTCTCTCTATGTCCATTTCGTCAAACTTTGACATCTCCGTGCCGCGCCATTCCCACCAGCTTTTCCCCCCATATTCCTCAGCGAATGCCAGGAAGTAGGTTGCCAAGTGTTGTCGCGCTTCGTTCTTGAGCACCACGTCTCTATTTAGAAGCTCATGCGCATAGGCCCGCGTTAACGGGTGGATGCTGTACCGCCGCTTAATGGCATCCAGTTCATCAGTAGCCTCCACCAACCACATCTCCACCAACTGTCCCAGCCCCTCGTCCAAGGCGAAATAATGCATGTCGCTAGCCGCTTCGATGGCCGCCCGTGAAGCCAAAGCGGCGAAGATGGGCATGACCATCAGTATGCGCCGTGCCTCCTCGGACAGCAGCGACCAGGAGCGAGCGAAGACTTCCTCGAAGATGTCGCCTCTGGCCTCGTGCAAAGCGGCCAGCATCGTGTCCAGCGATTGCCCCTTCTGCTTGATCTGCCCCACGACCCACTTGATGGCCAGCGGCGCTCCGCCTGTGGCCCTGTAGAGGCGCAGCAACACTCGCTCTTCGGCTTTTTCTACAGAGGCCAGCCCCAACCGCCGGCCCTCGCTGCGGATCAAAGCCAGTGCCTCATCCTGCTCCAGCCCCTTGAGCGACACCGCCCCTGGCGCAGCTTCTGCTCCCGGCTGGTAATGAGTACCTTGGTCGGCTCCGGCAGCCGTAGCAGGAAGTCCCGCACAGCGTCGTCGGTTACCGTCTCGAAGTTGTCCACGATGAGCAGATATGGCTTCGTTTGCAGCAGTTTGCGGACGGACTCTCGCTTCTCCTCCAGAGGCTGTTGGGCGATGCCGGGATAGTCCAGCGTGCGGGCGATGGCGTCCAGCACGTCGTTCAGGGCCAGCTCCCGGTCCTTGGCCGTGGTCCAGATGAAGCCGTCGAAGGTGGGAGTGCCATCGGCCGGGACCTCGCCCTTGCTGGCCTGTAGGCACTCGCCGGCCACCTCCAAGGCCAATGCCGTCTTGCCGATGCCGCCGATGCCATCAATGCAGGTCAGGGGCCAGCGGGAGGCCAACGCCTCCATCACCCGCGCCTTCTCCTTCTCCCGCCCGATGAATTCGCTCCGGGGCGGCAGGTTGCTGGGCACGGCGAGGGCTGGCGGGGATGAGGTGACGACCTCTTCAGCGGTCGGCTGGCGCTTCTTCTCCCGCCGTTCCTGCACATACTGCAAGACCTGGACAATGCCGGCCGCGATGCCGATGATCACGGCCAGTCCGACGATCAGTGCCCAAATGTCCATCAACCTTTCTCCCGTCCAACAACTCATTCTTCAGGCGGAATCTGTTCTCTCCTGATGCTGGCGATGTAGCGGTCTGCCTCTTTCTTGGAACAGATTTCCAACACATGCACCGCGTCGCCCTTCACGTAATAGAAGACCCGATAGCCACCCACACGCAGTCGAAAGACCGTCCCACGAATGTATCGAACCCTTCTGATAACTTTGCCTCGCGGGAAGGGCCACTCCGTCAGTTGTTCTCTGACCTTGCTGAGGATCCGAATCCGTTCCCTGAGGGGAAAGGTCTCTAACTTGGCTGTGATGTTGTCAGGAATCAGAATCTGATAGCTCATGGACATACTTTTCCAGCAATGCATCAACGGTTTGGTAACGTCCCGCGGCAAGGTTTGCTTCCGAGGTTAAAATCGTTTCTCGAACGGCCGGGTGCTGAAGCAGCAGCACATCTTCCAGCACATCTTCATCCAGCCGAGAGACCAGGCGATAAGGTTTACTGTCTTTGATGATGAGCAGGTCGTCAGCCATGTCCAGTACGGCTACTGGATTAACCTGCAGTTCTTCCAAAGTGATCGTCTTCATGCCAATTTCCTCCTTCAGTTCCTCCATCCGTTTTGCC
>JACKQG010006919.1_pt1 | contig 11686 bp, 12 predicted proteins | sample 8237621 | NCBI WGS metagenome assembly JACKQG01 (sample SAMN15677084, study PRJNA649215) | marine metagenome | biome: marine; feature: Black Sea; material: saline water; isolation source: suspended particulate matter (SPM) from the Black Sea western gyre | collected 2013-06-09/2013-06-10 | depth... | reverse complement strand
AAGTCCGGATATTTCACAAGGTGTCACCGAAGGAACAGGCCTTCACAGAGAACAGGGTGCCGGCGACCAGGGCCTGATGTTCGGATTTGCCTGCCGGGAAACAGCCGCCTTGATGCCCCTGCCGATCTATCTGGCGCATAAACTGACCGACCGTCTGTCAAAGGTGCGTCAAAACGGAAAGCTGCCTTGGCTGCGTCCGGACGGAAAAAGCCAGGTCACCGTTGAGTACGGCACGAATGGAAAACCCAAACGAATCCATACCGTTGTTATTTCAACGCAGCATACGGCTGATGTGAAATATAAAACACTTAAGCAAGAGATCATCGAGCAGATCATCATGCCGGTTCTTCCCAAGAAACTGATTGATAAGAAACTGATCATCCATGTCAATCCGACGGGTAAATTCGTTGTCGGAGGCCCCAAAGGAGATTGCGGCGTAACCGGACGAAAGATCATTGTTGATACCTACGGCGGACGCGGTTCTCACGGCGGCGGCGCTTTCAGCGGAAAAGACCCGTCAAAAGTGGATCGAAGTGCCAGTTATATGGCTCGGTATATTGCCAAGAATATTGTCGCGGCCGGACTTGCCGATGCCTGTGAGATCCAGTTGTCTTATGCCATCGGCGTTGCTAAACCTATTTCGGTTTTGGTCGACACCGAAGGGACGGCGAAAATCGATGAAACCTTGATCGAAAAACTCGTCTGCCAAGTGTTCCCATTGACGCCCAAGGGTATCATCAAGCATCTGAAGTTGAAACGGCCTATTTACGAAGAAACAGCCAGGAACGGCCATTTCGGACGCAACAATCCGAACTTTACATGGGAAAAAACAGACATGGCTGCCAAACTGCGAAGAGCAGCAGGTTTGAAACCCAATAAAAAATAAACAATTCGCTGTCATTCATTAAAAAGCCCGGCATTCATACCGGGCTTTTTTTATCTTAACTCCACTATTTCTCCAGTAATCTTATGGACTTTTATGGTACTGTTTCGATAGTATTGAAAAGTATCTTTATAAGGATAATTATCCCTTTCAATGTAATACCAATTCCCCTTCAGAAACACCCAATCCTCTGGTTCTCCCTTCGGTTTCCATATCCCATTAGATAACTGTAATTGATAGTGTTTATGCAAATAGGGTTCTGCAAGCGATAACGCTTTTTCGGGAGTAATTGGATTATTTTCCAATTCGATATAACTACCCGTACTATCCGGTCCCAAAAAAACTGCCTGGCAACCCGAAAAACACAAAAAAGTCAGCAATGACAGCAAACCAATTGTTTTATAAATTTTAATCATTTAGCTTAGTGCTTAAAGTGGCGCTTGCCGGTGAAGACCATGGCGATACCGAGTTCATCGGCTTTGGCAATCACCTCATCGTCCTTTTTGGATCCGCCGGGCTGGACGATACAGGCCACACCAGCTTTGGCCGCATTTTCGATATTGTCCGGGAACGGGAAGAAAGCATCCGAGCCCATCGCGGCTCCTTTAGCCATCTCGCCGGCCATCTTAAAAGATATCAAGCCGGACTCGACACGATTCATCTGTCCTGCGCCGACGCCGACCAGTTTTTTGCCGTTGACCAGCGTGATCGTGTTGCTCTTGACGTGCTTGGCGGTGATCCAGGCGATTCGCAAGTCTTCAAGCTGCTCATCGCTCGGTTTGAGCTTGGTCGGAAAAGTCAGTTGATCCGGCTCCCAACCCACCAGGTCACGCTGCTGCAGCAACAGGCCACCGACCATGCAGCGAATATCATACTGGGCGGTGTCTTTCCCATCTCGATCGATCGGTCCGGTTTCCAGCAGCCTCACGCGCTGGCCCCAGGCCTTCAGCGAGCGAATCACTTCGACCGCATCATCATCATAAGACGGAGCGGCAATGACTTCGGCAAAGAACCCCGCCGCACCATTGGCCTTACCGAAACGGGCATACGATTCCATGATAACAGCCGCCAGTTCTTTATCGACATTGCGATTGAGAGCCACGATTCCGCCGAATGCGCTGACCACATCGCCCAGATAGGCTTTCTCATACGCCTTAGCGATATCCGCATCTACCGCACACCCGCAAGGATTCATATGCTTAACAACCACCGCCGCAGGCTCATTAAATTCCTTAACCAATTCAAATGCCGCATTGGTATCCATCAGGTTATTGAAGCTGATCGGGGTGCCGCCGTCCAGCAGTTTGGCATTGCCGATGCTGACTTCCTGACTGTCAGCTAACTTGTAAAAAGCGCCTGCCTGATGCGGATTTTCACCGTAGCGGAGCTCTTTATCTTTCACTGCGGCCAGTGAAATACGCTCTGGAAACATTTCGCCCGCTTGTGCATTGAGATATTTTGAAATCGCAGCATCATAGGAAGCCGTTAGTGAAAAAGCCGCCCGTGCACATTCCGTCCGCAATTCCTGACTGGTCGCCCCGTTATTTCCCTTCATTTCAGCCAGCACCTTGTCATACTGGCCAGCATTTGTGACAATCGTCACGAACTTATTGTTCTTTGCCGCAGAGCGTACCATGCTCGGCCCACCAATATCAATATTCTCAATCGCCTCTTGGAGCGTACAGCCCGCCTTGGCAACCGTGTTCTCGAATGGATAGAGATTGACACAGACCAGGTCAATCGGCTCGATCTGATGTTCTTTCATCGCCGCGGCATGTTCGGCATTATCTCGCAAAGCCAGCAGTCCACCATGAATCTTCGGGTGCAGCGTTTTGACCCGGCCGTTCATCATTTCGGGGAAACCTGTCACTGAATCAACACTGGTTACACCCACACCGGCACCAGCAATAGCCCTGGCCGTTCCTCCGGTACTGATGATCTGAACGCCCATCGCGGCGAGTTCTTTGGCAAACTCAACGACCCCTGTTTTATCTGAAACACTGATCAATGCTCTTTGAATCTTGATGTCCATTTATTCATATTCCTTTGAAAAAAGTAACTCGATTATTCCACTGTAACACTCATCAAACGTCCATCGGTATGAGCCAGATACAGCGTCGAATCGGCCATGTTTTTTGCGTATCGCTGCACCTGATTGATATTAACAGAATACACCTCTTTGCCTGAGGCATTATCCATCACTTGCAAGACGCCCGGCCGAGCAAAGGCAAAGGCCTTTTTGCCAGACTCGCAAATAATGTTTTTCCCGCTCGGAATATTCCAAACAGATTTTCCATCGTTCTTATTGACCGCATACAACCCGTTGAGGTCATTATAAAGATATACGACCTCTTTTCCGACAACCACCGGGTCAAGAACCGGCGCACCGGCATAAAACGGCAGCGACCATGCCGGCATCCCCGTTTCCATTGTCAACTTATAGAGTTTGGCATCCATACTGACCACATAAAGATAATCGCCATCGGGAACAATCCCGGCTTGAATTTCTCCGGTCGTATCATACTGCCATATCTTTTTAGCAACATTCGGCTGCATTCCCACGACATTACCGGCCTGTGTTGAAAAGACGACGATCGAATCGGTCGCAACCACCGAATTAATCGCCGAATCATTATCCGCCGTTGCCGTAAATGCCTGCCAAAATCCCTCAGTCGAAAGTACATGCAGTCGACGATCAGAACCGGCCATATAAACAAACTCGCGATTCCTTGCCACGGCACACTTAAATGCGTCACCAACCTGTTCAAAAACTTCCCGTTGCTGAACAAGCCCGGTCGAAGGATTAAAAATAATCATCTGATTACCTGAGATAAACCCCAAACGGCCTTCATAATAGAGCGGGTCGCACATTGGAAGCCGGTCGGAACAGAGCCTGACTGAATACAGTGTCTGCCCTTTTTTTCGATTAACGCAAAACAGGACATTTGTATCCGTCAAAGCATAAAGATAGTCGGCAAAGACATACAAACGATCGATCTGCTCATGAGGCTTGACCGGCAGATTCAGCTGCCAGTTATACGTCCATCCCGCCTCCTGAATCAGTGCATGCGGAACCAGCTCGGTGGTTAACGGTTGACGAAACGGCGGCTTTTGGCCGGCCGCAAAGATTCCCCCAGACAGGCAGACCAGTAACATCAAACAGACAGCGATTTGATTTTTCCTGGAAATTTTCATCACATAAGTTCCTTTGGTTTTGAGTTATAAATAATAGTTATGATTCCAACTTTACATAGTCCGTCAAATCAACCTCATGTTCGGATTCGAATGTCTGCATTCTCTCGATTCGTTCGACATCATCTTTAATGCGGTTGGCCAATTTAAAGATATAGGGTTTCCCCGCCAGCCGATTTTGAAGGTCTTCCAGCATCGGTTCCCAGCGACCGCCATAAAGCTGGGCCTTCAGGATGATCAGCATGCGATGCTGCTCATCAAGGCTGTGAATAAAAGACTGGACCTCCGGATCAACTGAGGTTCCATTCGTTTTGTCCTTTTCCTGAGCCATATTTGTCCTTTCGAACCCAAGCCGCAGGCCAATCCTACCTTCTAAAAAAGGGATTTGCAACCGATTTTTCTATTCACCGGTCCCGTGCTCCGACATCGGAGCGGCACCCATTTCGGCCATTTGAACGATTAATTTGGCCTTCTTTTGGTCGATCGCTTCCTGCTGAGTTCGAATATATTCCTGTCCGGCCACCACACTGCGTGCGTGTGAGAGCAGGTGTTCAACGTGTGCCTCATCCATGCCTTCAAAGGTGGTTATATCATAGGCTAAAATAGTCGCATGATTTTCACTAACACGGACAAAACCGCCGTCAATAACATAAAACGCGTCCGGCCGATCCGCGATTTCCCGCACCTGCATGATTCCAAAACCCAGTTCCGACAGCATCGGGCAGTGGTTTCGTAAAATCCCCAGTTTGCCATCATGTGCCGGCAGCACCACTGAACCACAACGGCACTCCAGCAGTTTCGCCTTGGGCGTCAGTAAAACAACTCGAAATTTACCTCTTGACAGTCCGACCATTGTTATTTCTTATGCGCCTTTTCCTGGGCCTCTTCGACCGTTCCGATATACATAAAGCTTTGTTCCGGCAAATGGTCCCATTTGCCTTCACAGATTTCACGGCAACTGCGAACGGTATCGGCCACTGAACAGTACTTGCCTTCCATGCCCGTAAACTGCATCGTCACAATAAACGGCTGCGAGAAAAACCGTTCAAGCCGACGGGCCCGAGCCACGATCTGACGGTCTTCCCGGCTGAGTTCATCGATGCCCAAAATCGCGATGATGTCCTGCAGGCTATGGTATCGCTGTAAAAACTCCAGCACCCGCTGGGCAATGTCATAATGCTCCTGTCCCACAATATTCACATCGAGAATACGTGACGAGCTTTCCAGCGGATCCACCGCCGGGTAGATACCCTTCTCTGTGATCTTCCGAGATAGCACCACCGACGAGTCCAGGTGCGTAAACGTCGTTGCCGGAGCCGGGTCCGTTAAGTCATCCGCCGGCACATAAACCGCCTGCACCGACGTGATCGCGCCGGCAGCAGTCGAAGCAATGCGTTCCTGAAGCTGGCCCATTTCGCTGGCCAGGGTCGGCTGGTAACCAACCGCACTGGGAATACGCCCCAACAGGGCTGACACTTCCGAGCCGGCTTGTGAAAAACGGAAAACATTGTCAATAAACAGCAGCGTTTCGCCGCCCATTTCGCAAAGGGCCTCTGCCATGGTAAGGCCCGTCAGAGCAACGCGAAGACGTGCCCCCGGCGGCTCATTCATCTGCCCAAAGACCAGGCAGGTATTGTCCAGCACCGTTGCATCTGTATTACCGATATGCGTATCCTGCATTTCCAGCCACAGGTCATTTCCTTCGCGGGTTCGCTCACCTACCCCGGCAAAGACTGAATAGCCGCCATGCTGAGTAGCAATACGGGCGATCAGTTCCTGGATCAAAACGGTTTTACCCACACCGGCACCGCCAAACAGGCCGGTCTTTCCGCCTTTAACAAAAGGGCATAGCAGGTCAACGACCTTGATCCCGGTTTCGAACATCTCTGATTTCGCCGTCAGGGACGTAAACTTGGGAGGCTTGCGATGGATCGGTCGTTTTTCCTTCACCTTGATATCCGGGCCGCCGTCAACGGGCTTTCCCAGCAGGTTAAAGACGCGACCAAGCGTTTCCCTACCCACCGGAACCTGCAGCGGCGAACCGGTATCGATCACTTCCATCCCGCGGCGCATCCCGATCGTATGGCCGAGCGCCACCGCGCGAACACGGCCGCCGCCTAAGTGCTGCTGGACCTCGCCCACCAGGTCGATCTGAATGTTTTCATACTGACCTTTCACTTCCAACGCATTATAGATAGCAGGAACCTGCGTCACGAATTCCGCTTCAAACGTGCTTCCAACAATCTGGGTTATTCTTCCGCGATTCATTCTTGTATTATCCGCAAATAACGTTTCATGTACGTTCTGTTTATTTCGATGCTTCCACACCGCCGACAATATCCAGCAGCTCCACCGTGATCTGACCCTGTCGAGCACGGTTGTAGTCCTTGGTTAGTTCCTTGATCATGTCGTCGGCATTGTCGGAGGCGTTCCGCATACAGACCACCCGTGAAAGATGTTCGCTGGTCGACGCATTGACAAAACACCGCAAGATCGAGGTTCGAATGACCATCGTGGCCAGTGTCTCGAATATCCTTTCCGGCGACGGGCTCAATTCGAAATCCTCAAAATCCAACTCCCACGGCCAGATGACCGTCGCACGGGTCGTCAAATCGTCGATCAAATCAACCACCGGCAAAACGGTCAGGGTCTGGGCCTTTTGGCTGGCCGGTGAAAAAAAACGGTTGTAAACGATCCCAAGCCGCCCGATGTTTCCATTCATGTACTCATCCATGAAAAAATCGCCGATCTCGTTGGCCTGTTCGACCGTCGGAACTTCAGAGAAATTCTCATAGACATGAACCGGTTTAATTTTAAGATGCTCCAAATACCCAAGCACCTTCCTGCCTTTGGCGTAAATCTTCAATTCGCGTCCAAAACGCCTGGCCATCTTAACGTGTGTGTCGATCTGACGGAATATCTCGCTATTATATGCCCCGCACAGGCCCCGATCCGAACCAATAACGATCAAGGCATTCGTTTTCGATTTCGGCGCATCCATCAATGGATGACCAATTGCGGTCTGGGCCGTGACCATCAGATAAGCCAACTGTGCCAGCGTATCATAAAACGCCAGACCTTCAGCCCATTGATTGTAATACTGACGATAGCGCACGGCACTGATGGTCTCCATGGTTCCGGTGACCTTGCTGATATTGGCCGCGGCGTTTCGCCGTAACAAAATTTGTCGTGTATTCGCCATATCGTAATATTAAAATGTTTCTGTCTTACGCACCAAAAGAGAATCGGTAGATCGTCTTGTAAGCCTCGACCGCATCTTTCAGCCCGCTGAGCAGATCATCGTCAATATCCCCCACCTGTTCGATCGTTTCCAGGTATTCCGGGGCTTCCAACTCCATCCACGCGATCAATTCGTCCATAAAGTGATTGACGCGATGCACGTCGATATCATCCAGCACACCGATCGATCCGGCAAGGATACTGATGACCTGCTCGGACACACGCATCGGGGAAAACTGCTTCTGCTTGAGAATTTCGACCATACGATTGCCGCGGTCCAGTTGTTTCTGAGCCGCCTCGTCCAATTCGGTCCCTAATCGGGCAAAGTCCTGTAGTTCCCTAAACGTCGCCAAGTCCAGACGCAGCTTTGGGGCGATCTTTTTCATCGCTTTCGGCTGGGCCGCGCCGCCCACGCGAGAGACGCTGATCCCCACGTCAACCGCCGGCCGGACACCAGCCAGAAACAAGGAACGCTGTAAATAGATTTGTCCATCGGTAATCGAAATAATGTTAGTCGGGATGTACGCCGAAACCTGACCTTCAAGGGTTTCGACAATCGGCAGTGACGTCATCGACCCGCCGCCCAGTTCATCAGACAGCTTTGAGGAACGTTCCAGTAATCGACTGTGAAGATAGAAGATGTCTCCGGGATACGCTTCACGTCCCGGCGGACGCCGCAGCAGCAGGCTCAACTCACGATACGCAATGGCGTGCTTGCTCAGGTCGTCATAAACACACAGGGCATGACCCTTTTTCTCATACATAAAATATTCGGCGACCGCAGTGCCCGCATAGGGCGCAATATACTGCATGGCCGCACTGTCCGCTGCCGAAGAGGCCACAACGATCGTATGATCCATCGCACCGTGACGCTGCAATATCGCCACCACTTCAGCCACCGTTGATTCTTTTTGACCAATGGCGACATAAACACAGACCACCCCTTTACCCTTCTGGTTGATAATCGTATCCAGCGCGATGGCAGTTTTTCCGGTCTTACGGTCTCCGATGATCAACTCACGCTGGCCGCGACCGATGGGGATCATCGCGTCAACACTTTTCAATCCTGTGGCCAACGGCTCTTTGACAGGTTGACGACCGGCAATCCCCGGGGCAGAGTATTCAACAAACCGGCTGGTCTTGCAGTGAATCGCGCCTTTACCATCGATCGGCTCACACAACGCGTTAACCACGCGGCCCAGCAGTTCCTCACCAACAGGAACCGAAAGCACTTTGCCGGTGCCGCGAACCCCCGCCCCTTCCTTGACCTTGGTATAATCACCATAGATCACCGCACCGACCGAGTCTTCGTCCAGGTTGAACACCTCGCCGACAACGCCGCCCTCAAATTCGAGCATCTCGCCGGCCATCGCATTGTCCAAACCGTACACACGTGCGATGCCGTCGCCTACTTCCAGCACGGTGCCGACCTGAGCCACATCGACCTGCGTTTTATACCGTCTGACTTCTTCTTTGATCAGACTGCTGATTTCGCCAACATCAAATTTCATTATGATTACTCAAAATAAGTGTCATTCTTTTTCTTGATTGGCTATCTTTTCCTTGGAACGCTTCATGATCGCATCGACGGTTCGATTCAGGATCGTCCGAACCGAGTTGTCCACTACCATATCGCCCTTTTTAATCACAATGCCGCCGATGATCTCCGGATCAATATTGACCGAAAGCTTGATCTCGCTGTTAATCGCGTCCTTGATGTCTTTTCTGATCTTCTCGACCTGCTCATCCGTCGGCTCCTGGGCCAGTGTCACTTCGATCCGCCGGACATTCTTGCGTTCATCGAGAAGTACCTGGTATCGATCGCCAATTCCGTTCAGAAAATTCATCCGGTTTCGTTTGGCCAGCACACAAAGAAAATCCAGCGTCAGCGAGTTGACCCGTCCATCAAAAACCCGGCGGATCATTTTCGATTTTTCGTCTTCTTTGAGTTGCCCCAGCATCAACAGTGACAAAAACTCCGGCTCATCCTGAAGCAACTGGGAAACCGCCTCAAGATCATCCATGACAACTTCGACCAGGCCGGATTCTTCAGCCAGTTCGAACATCACATCACTGTAGATCTCGTGAATAATATGTCGTGCCGTTGATGCCATCGATTCGTTTACTTTCGTTCCTGTTCTTTGAGCCGGTTGATTGCTTCGTCGACCAGTTTTTGATTATCGCCGCTGTCAAGACTTTTGCCAAAAACCTCCTCGCCCAGTCTGCGAACAATATCGCCCGCCTGATCCCAAAGACCGTCTTCGGCTTCAATCCGCTCACGATCCAGTTCGGCTTCGGCCCGGATCTTCATCTGCTCAATATCTTTTTGGTTCTGCTTGGATACTTCCTTGGCCTGCTGTTCGGCCTGCTGGGTGCGCGCACTGATAATATCCCGCCCCTGCCGTTCGGCATCCGCCAGCTTGGCGCCGTACTCTTCCAGTACTTTTTTAGCTTCCGTCTTGGACTTTTCGGCATCGGTGATCTGTTTTTCAATATGCGTCTGACGATTGGTCAGCCCCGCCAAAAGAGGCTTCCAGGCAAACTTCCATAGCACCAACAACAACGCCCCAAACCAAATCAACGCCCAGAAATATTCACCAACCCATCCGCCGAAGAGGCCGGACGCACCGGCACCATCCGATTCGCCGGTTTCAGACGCCAACACAGGCATGGTAAGTACAAGCACCAACCACAGAACCACGATGATTCCGCGCATTTTCATTCGCTTCCTCGAGTTTGAAAAAGTTCCGTTATTAAAGGACCGCCAGCAAACAGATGATTAACGCAAACAGCGTCACACCTTCGATCAGGGCCGCGGCAATAATCATGGTCGTAAAAATACGACCGCCCGCTTCCGGCTGACGAGCTATCGCCTCAACCGCGCTGCCGGCTAATTGACCGATACCTTTACCGGCACCGATAACGATCAAACCCGCACCCAGTACACCGCCCAATACACCAATACTTTTGGCGATTACGTCAAAAGCGGGTAACGCTTCGTGTACCGCCTGCACTGATTCCGGCGTCGTCTGTGCAACCTCCGCCAGCATCATTGGAACCATCATAATCACGTCTAACATGTTGCTAAAACCTCCAAAATATGAAATTTCATACACTTGTTAACATTCGTACACAAACCGAAAATCTGGTTTCTTTTTGAAAAGTCTCGGCCAAGGGCCGAATCCTCATTTTTTATATTTACGATTTAATCTTTTATATTTCAAACTGACCGCAGGTCAATTTGAATCAGTGTTCATCGCCAATCGCAAAACCAATAAAAATGGTTGTCAAAAACGTAAATATATACGCCTGCAGAAATGCTACGAATAATTCCAGCAGGCTCATTAGTGTCGTCGCGAAGATCGCCGCAATGCCGACAACAAATGTTTTGAACATGATAATAAACCCCAGCAAAACCGCCAACAGAATATGACCGGCCAGGATATTGGCGAACAGTCGAATCGCCAGTGAAAACAGCCGCACAAACGAACTGACCAATTCCATGAAAAACATAAACGGCATCATCGGCCACGGCACTTTCGGCGATAGGGTTGCAAAATATTTCACAAACCCTTTCTCGTAAATTCCCGCAATATGAAACAGAAAAAAGGCAAACGTCGCCAGCGCCCCGGTCACATACAAATTACCCGTCGCCGCACCGTAAAGATTATTGTGCCCGCCGAAAATAATACCAATCACCGCATTAAATGGAACCATCCCGAGTAAATTCAACACCAGGATAAAATAAAATATCGACCACAAGTAAGGAATGTAGCGGTCGGTATGGTCTTTCAGGAAGGGACGCGCCACATCTTCTCGGACAAAGACACAAATCGTCTCAATCACATTATAAAAACCTTTCGGGACAAGCTGGCGTTTACGAACGACTAGGGGCAAAACGATCATGAGCACAATCGAGCCAACGCTGATCATGAGCATATGATTTGTAAACGGAAGCTCTTTTCCCATTACCGTAACGGTAAAGAGTTCGTGACTGACCACATGTTCAAGCGGATTCAGCTTAGCTAAGCATGTCCCAAAGATTGCCATGTATTCTTCGTTCCTGATCTTTCATTTCACTTTTCCGGAGTATCCACAGAGCAAGCCATGTATCGACGGCTAAAAAGGCCAGATAGTAGATGCTTAAAAACAAGACAAACCAACTCCGGTGTATATCTGTAAAAAAGGCGATTATAGCGACTCCCCCCCCGCTAATCAATAACCGAATTGCCGCCGCGATCATGACGCCGGCCAGCACCCAGTACACATCCCGACCCCACATCTTGCCAACCACATAAAACCCCGAGATTCCCGCGGAAGCAGCCACGATCATTGCACAAAAACAGGCCTGATTAACATGCGGCCCGCCGG
>JACKQG010006918.1_pt1 | contig 11687 bp, 8 predicted proteins | sample 8237621 | NCBI WGS metagenome assembly JACKQG01 (sample SAMN15677084, study PRJNA649215) | marine metagenome | biome: marine; feature: Black Sea; material: saline water; isolation source: suspended particulate matter (SPM) from the Black Sea western gyre | collected 2013-06-09/2013-06-10 | depth... | reverse complement strand
AAGCAGGTGTACGTGGTTTGGAAAAATTCATTGCCAACCTATGCCGCAAGCGCAAGATATCTGCTCCCCAGCGATTACAGACTTCAAGGGGGTCCACTGTATTCCCTACACTCTTGCTCATCTTTAGACCCAATTCATCAACGACGAAAGCATGGGTCAAGCAGCTCTTGAAAGGGAGATTTCCCGTGCCACCCGTCGCCACCAAGGAAGAGAGTTGAAACCATCCCCGGTGCTGGTCGTCACCTTCTAGGTAAAGATCTGCAGGAAAAGAAAGAGAGGGGTGATTCATCCCAACGGCTCGGTGGCTTGAACCCGACTCAAACCAGACATCAAAGATATCCATAAGCCGAACCAACTTCCGTCCCTTCCACTCTTGCGGTCGCACAGAGTCTGGTACCAACTTCTGGCAAGAGATCGAAGGATCAAACCAAATGCCACTCCCATTTTTCTTGACGCATGAAGCAACCGATTCCACGACCTCTGGGGTACAGAGGATTTCTCCCGTCTTGGGATCCTCAAACGCTGGGATGGCAATCCCCCATTTCCTCTGTCGAGAGATGCACCAATCTGGTCTTGATTCCACCATGCCCGACAACCGATCCTGTCCCCATTGAGGCAGAAACCGAGCCTCTTTCATCAAACTCGTTACGGCTGAACGCAAACTCACCCCACGACCGTCCATCGGTACATCCATCTTCACAAACCACTGGGGCGTAGCCCGATAGATAATAGGTGCTTTCGTTCGCCAGCAATGGGCAACCGAGTGTTTCACCGTTCCCAACCACAAAACAGCGTTGCAATCCAAGGCGTCCAAGACCTTCTCTTGGGACTTTAGGACGGTGAGACCAGCCAGACCTTTGAGACTGTTGGGGAGTCTCTTGACCCCCAACTCCTTGGCAAACTCAGAGGGAGAGAAGTAGCGCCCCTTGTGGTCCACCGGACAAGGCACCTCCAACCCCCATTTCTGGGCTGCAGAATGGTCATCAGGTCCATGTCCAGGTGCTGTATGGACACACCCTGTGCCCTCCTCAATGGATACATAATCCATCGTAATCGTCTTCCCTTGCCCGACAAAAGGGTGGTCGTAGGTCGCCCCTTGTAAGGTTTTCCCTAGGACTTTCCGATGGTGGCATCCTTTGATTCCCAATCTCTCTGTCCACTCCAGAGCCAAGACAGTGGAGAGAATCACCCAGCCCGACTCGGTCTGGAAAAGTCCGTAGTCCTCACGAGGATTCAAAGCGGTTGCGACATGGCTTGGTAGCGTCCAAGGCGTTGTGGTCCAAATCACCAACCTAACTCGGTCATTCCCAACCTTTGACTGGAACGATTTGGGTAGCGTCTCATTGTGGATGAGCAGACCAACAGCGACTGAAGGGCTTTCAACCTCTTTGTAAATCAACTCGGCTTCAGCCAATGCAGACTGTGCCACCCATGACCAAGCAACAGGCTTTCGGGCGCGCTCTACGATACCCCCTTCTACCATCTTTTGGAAGGTAACCAAGACCTCAGCCTCATAGGAGGAATCTGTCGTCAGGTAAGGTGACTCCCAATCGCCTAGAACACCTAGCCTCTTGAACTGTTCTCTCTGCTTGTCCACATGTCCCAAAGCCTCTTCTAGACAGACACCCCTAAAATCAGGAACCGTCATCCCTTCAGGGATACGCCCACCCAACCTAGCTAGCACCTTCTGTTCTATCGGAAGCCCATGACAATCCCATCCAGGCACATAGGGGGTATCCTTCCCAAGGCTCCATTGGAAGCGAAGCACAATATCTTTCAGAATCTTGTTCATCGCCGTACCCATGTGGATATCCCCATTGGCGTATGGGGGTCCATCGTGGAGGATAAATCGAGGGGAACCTCTCCTTGCGTCAAGTCGTTTTTGGTAGAGCTCCAATCCCTCCCAATACTCCAGCCACTTAGGCTCCTGCTTCGGGAGACCAGCCCTCATGGGAAAATCAGTCTTAGGTAGAAGCAAGCTCTCCTTCCAAGGATTCTTTGGAGCGGTCAAAGCGGGAGTTCCAGAGGGTACCCTACTCCCTTCTTGAGCATCCTAAGAACATCTTTTTTGGCTTCTCTATCAACGGGGGGCTTTCCCGTCCGAACAGAAAGAACACCACCCCGCCAAGAACGAACTCCGGCGCTACTTCGTGGTGAAAGATGAGTAGCATTGAAGAGATTTCGGGTTCGTTGCATAGGAAGGCGATTCTATCGCCTCTGTTGGTTCACCCCCTATTCGTCTAAGGAAGAGCTCCCCACCTAGAGACCGCCTCTGATGCACAGTCCCTCCCAAACTCTGCACACTTCTCCATCGAAAACTCGTTCAGGATACCGTAGAGAAACCCTCCTGCATAGGCATCCCCCGCACCCGTCGTATCGATGACTTTGCAAGAACCTGTCCCGATTCTCAGACACCTCTCCCCCTCAAAAACGAAACTTCCCCTTGCGCCTCTCTTTACGACAACTGTCCCCACACCCGCATGGCGTTGAATCTCCTTTCCAGCCTTTCTGGGAGGAAGCCCCACCAAGACATCGGCTTCATCCTCGTTTACGAAGAGAATATCAACCGACTCCAAGAGTCCCCACACCTCATCGGGCTTCTCCTTAGCGACTTCTTTATCTCCCAAGTCAAAGGAGACGATTCCCCCTCTCTCCTTGACCCTCAAGACGCTCTCTTGGACAAAATCTGATGCTCCCTCTCCAAAAAGTGAATAGCCTCCAAAGTGTCCCATGCTCCCCCAAGGAATCTTCTGGGAATAAAGTTGCGTAAAGTCTCTAGAAACTCCATGATGAACGACCATCGTTCTCTCTCCATCGGGGGGTGTTACGAAACAGAGAGAACGCCCCGTAGTCCCCCCTTCCACAGTCGCTAGGACCTCGTTCCCACAGTCCCTCAGGATTGCCGCCTTGAACAGGTCCCCGTATTCATCATCTCCCACAACCCCCACAAAGGTGGCGTTACCCCCTAGCAATCCGACAGTCCTGACTGTATTGGCGATACTTCCCCCTGCCTGCACAGAAAGAGGCTCAGAAACGATGCTCCTCGCCGATTCCCACCCGCCAAGATCTATCGGAATCCAATCACCCGTTTCCCACCCCCTTCTCAGCAAGGCATCCTCATTTTCAAGAGAATGGGTCAAGTCCACAAGGGCATTTCCCACGCCCACAACACCACCCGCTATGGTGATAAGACCCCTATTGGGGAAATCTCTCCATAAGGGAGGGGAGCGTTGCCTCGAAAGTCAAGGGGGAAGAGGTGATGGGATCGGCAAAAGAGAGTCGGAAGGCTACAAGGGCATGCCCCTTCCAACGCAAAGGTCCACCGTGTAATATCTCCCACTTCTTTCTAGCTCCTCGTCCCCCATAGAGAGCATCCCCAATCACAGGAAAACCTGCCTCAGAAAGGTGGACCCGTATCTGATGGGTACGCCCCGTATCCAAGTGGAGCATCACTCTAGAAAACCCTTCGCCAACGATCACATTGTCCACATGTGTCCTCGCTTTTCTCCCCCCGAAACGTCCTGTAAATCGTACTCTCTTTTTAGGATGTCGAGAAAGGGATGCATCCAGTATTCTGGGTATTTTGGATGCATCACCTAATACCAATGCCACATACTCTCTCTTTACCTCTCTCTTTCGTACCGCTTGCTGAAGAGAATGGAGAGCGAATTCGCTCCTAGCAATAACCAACAAACCATGGGTTCCTCTATCTAGACGATGGACGAGCCCCCCTCGACCTTCCTCTCCAGGCAAGGGTCCAAAACGATGAATCAATCCCTCAGCAAGCGTCCTTCCACGTGTCCCTGCGCCTTGGTGGCAAACGACACCCCATGGTTTCTCAATGACAGCAAAGGTGTCATTCTCAAATAGGACATCAAAAGGCACATGACCAGGCGACGCCCTTCGGGGCGTTTCCAAGGCTGGCCACGACAACTCGTCTCCTTCTCTTACGACTTGAGAGGGTTTCTTGACGACTTGATTGCCGACCCGCACATCTCCACGCTTGATGGCTCGCTTGGACCAAGATCGAGAAGCTCCCGTCAAAGAGCACAAAGAGATATCTAGACGCCCATCCCGAGCCACCATTCCTTTCCCTGCCGGGAAAATCAAACCTGAATCATCTAGAATCATTCCTTGTGAGTTCACCAGGACAAGCCTACACCAATAGGGGTATCCATTTACCCCCTCACGACCCCGCTTTGCCAAGAAACTGGGATCTTGCTGTCCAATCCGCAAAAAAAGTGACCTCCCCCATTGATTGGTCCGAGGCTGACAAGCATAATACAGAACTGGGTCTTCCCTGTCCTTCACGCGCGACCCACAGAATTCATACTGGGCAACAGATTCGCCTCCTTTGCACACCCCTTTTCCTCCACTACAAGGCGACGGCGACTGCTCTTCTTCCCCAGCAAGTCGGTGGGGAGGGCTGTGGTGGTATCCTTTGGTCTGAAACGGAGGATGATGATTGGGATGAAGTTCGTGGAACGAGATGGCTTACCGCGAAGGGAAAAACTCGGAAGGCTGCACTCCCTTCTGGAGAGCCTGGGGTGCCCATTTACCGAAAGAACCTAGAGGGCATCCAATCCGTGCTGGACGAGATGGCGCCCGACTTCACGGCACCGTTTGCCCAAGAGGTCATGGAGAGACTTCGTGTGATATTCTCTCCTCTTTCCTCCTATTGGAAAGCCCACCATACCTATCTTTCTCGCACCGTTCTTCGGAGATTGGGTCTCCCCATTCTCCCCAGCCACCTGCCCTCCATCAAGATCGCTTCTGCTCCTCTCCTTTCCCAATTCGCTCTACTCTGGAAAGAGGTAGAAGAGAGTCTCGCTCTGGAAATGAAGAAGGGTGCTTCTGAAGGGATTCCCCCCCCTATGAAACCTCAAGAAGGGCGGATTCATCTCTTCCACTTCTTTGAGGGAAAGCGTCATGTCGTTACCGCGGTGGACGGCAAGGCACAATCAGCCTCGGGTATCTCTTGGGCTCTCTCCGATTTTCCCCAAGTGATTCAAGACAGCCCTCTCTCTTTTGGGCCTGATGTGGTCAGCCGCACCCTTATCAAAGATCTCCTATTCAATGGGGTGGGTGTGGTGGTCGGTCCTGGGGAAATAGCGTACAGACGACCGATCTCTCCTTTGTACTCTCTCTTCGGTATTGCCCACCCCCTCCTCGTTCCCCGCCCCAGAGCTTACCTCGTTCCTCAGTCACAACGACATCTATTTGAGGCGGCAGGCGGATTGGAGGGGCTTCGAGACCCCATCACTGCATCTGAAAGGGTAGGAGCCCAATTGGGAGAGGAGTCGCTCTGTGCCATCCATGAAGTCCGACAGCGCGTTGAGACCCTCCTCTCTCCTCTCCTTGAGGAATTAGGGGGTCGATACCCAGGACTTTTACCCACTCTAGACCGTGTGCGTCTCCAGATGACGACCCCACTTGGAAAGCTATCCGGGCAAACCGCACGAGCTGCTCACGAAGGAGGAGAGAGCAAGATTGCCCACTTGCGCCGACTCCTTTGGCCCGATAAACGGCTCCAAGAAAGAGCTCTCTCTTTGCCGTGGGCTGAAGCCCGTTTTGGCTCCGATTGGGCTCAACCTATTGAACAGGAGGTTTCACCATGTCCGAATGCACCTTTGATACTCTTCCCCCCCAGCCTTTAGCCTCAGGAATCGATTTCTTAGCGATCGGTGCCCACCCCGATGATGTGGAGCTGGGGCTGGGAGGCACTTTAGCCAAACTCTCTCGTTTGGGCATGTCCACAGGGATCCTTGACCTGACCGAGGGAGAGAAGGGAACAAGAGGGACTAGAGAGATTCGACGGGAAGAGAGGCGAAAAGCGGGCAACATCTTAGGTGTACAGATTCGCCATACGATGGCTTGGCCCGACAGCCGCCTGCGTGATAAGACCCAATGGAGAGAAGAACTCGCCTTCGTGCTGCGGCTCCTTCGCCCCCGATTGGTTGCTGTTCATCACGCCAACTGCAGACACCCCGATCACATCGCCGCGAGCCACCTCGTTGAAAGGACAGCTATGGTTGCTGGGCTAGAGAAGTACTTAGAGGGGTGCCAACCCCAACCCTTTGGACTTTCTGAAGGAACGGATTTATCACCTCCCCCATTTCGCCCCGACAGAGTCCTCTTCTATGGAGGTTGGCATCACCACAAACCGAGTGTGATCGTAGATATATCAGAGGATTTTGAAACGAAAAAAGAATCCGTTTACACACACAAGAGCCAGTTCTTTAGTCCAGAAAGCACAGAGAGTGATACGCTCCTTTCTGACCCTCAGTTTGCAGATTGGTTAGAACAACGAGCTCGGTTTTGGGGATTTCGCATCGGTGTGGACTATGGTGAGCCGCTTACTGTCAAAGGCGAAGTTCCCATCGTTGACCCCGTCTCTACTTTTGGGGGATGCCCTTGGTAAACAAGATGGCAAGAAAGACGGTTTTCCTTTCTTGTCACCCCAGTGCTGGCGGTTCGGGTGTTGTCGCTTCCGAACTCGCCTTGGGGCTTGCCGAAAGAGAGCATGATGTCCATCTCTTCTCGTCGGAGATTCCCTTCCGATACGGTCCCCTTCCGCCCAAAGGGGTCACCGTTCATACCCCTTCACCTATCCACCACCCTCTTTTCCAAAAAACGATGCCGCATGGATTCGCCCTAGCCCAATCTCTTTTGTGCCAAGCTCAATCTACTCCCCCGGACATACTCCACGCCCATTACGCCTTTCCTTTCGCCCTCGTTCACCAATACGTTGCGGGCATCCTCAAGCAAAGAGGTCAACCCTGCCAACAAGTCGTTACACTCCATGGCACAGATACAACGCTTCTTGCCAGCGATCCTTGTTATCTTGACTTGATTCGCCAAGCGCTTGAACGTGTCGATGGTCTCTCTGCTGTCAGTTCTTCATTAGCTCTAGAGACCCTCTCTACATTCGGTCTTACCAGAAGCGTGGATGTAATCCCTAACTGGGTATCCCCTCAGTTCCATCCTCACCGACCACCCCACCCTGCAATAGCTGCTGCACATAGTGCCAACGAGGTAGCAGTTCTCCATCTCTCCAACTTTCGTCCCATCAAGCGACCCGACATCGCTATCAAAGCATTCTCTACAATCCTAGCCAATCGACCAGCCCGCCTCTTCCTCGCTGGTGATGGCCCCGAAAAAGAGGGTGCCCTTGCCCTCGCACGCTCTCTTGGCATTCATAACAGAGTGGAATCTTTGGGCTCTCTTCGTGAAATCGAGACGCTCTATCCCACGGCTGATCTCCTACTTTCTTCAAGCGACCACGAATCGTTCGGTCTGGCGGTTCTTGAAGCGTTGGCTTCGGGAGTGCCCGTCGCTTCAACAGCCGTGGGCGGTGTACCCGATCTATTAGGCAAGGGTTCCCACGGCGCCCTAGCCTCAGCTGGTGATGGTCAAGCACTCGGCAAAGCCGCCCTGACCCTCCTCGTCAATCCCAAGGATAGATCCCTTTCGGCAATCAACCGAGCCAAGGACTTCTCCCCAGAAATCGCTCTAGAGAAATATGAAACTCTTTACAGCCGCGTTTCTAGAGATTCTAGGAAGAGGGTCAACCCTTAGAGAGTTTTGTAGCCCTCCTGTGCCCATGCATCGAGCCCCCCATCCAGAATGAAAACATCTTGGAACCCAGCCTCCACCAGTAAGGCTGCAGCTGATCGGGAGCGTGGTCCTTGATGACAATGAACGACGATCGTCTTTAAGGGGTCCAATCGGTCCAAATGATCAGGGAGTTCATCCATCGGAATCCAGAAAGAGCCCGGAATGCGCCATGCGCGCACTTCGACTTTCTGTCGCACATCAAGGAGCAATGCACCCTCTTCAATCATCTCCTTAGCTCTTAGAGGCGAAAGCGTGCGAACAGATCCCACTTCTTCTTCCGGGAGCATACCACAAAAGGCCTCCGTATCCATAGGCTCTGTCATTGATGGGGATTCCCCGCAAAGAGGGCAGTTCTTGTCTCGCTCTACCCGCATCTCCTTCGTCTTCATAGAAAGAACATCAACGAGGAGCAACCGACCTCCCAGTGGCTTCCCGATTCCTAAGAGCACTTTGATGCCTTCTGCAGCTTGGAGCGAACCCATAATCCCAGGAAGCACACCCAATACACCCCCTTCCGCACAGGAAGGTACTGTCCCTCTAGGGGGAGGTGTTGGAAAAAGGCAACGGTAACACGGTCCTTCTCCTCCAAAGAGAGAGAGTTGTCCTTCAAACCGCCACAAACTAGCATGGACATTCGGAATGCCCAAGAGAACCGAAAGATCATTCACCAAGTACCGAGTGGGAAAATTGTCCGCGCCATCCAAGACGACATCCCATCCTTCCAGAACTTCCATCCCGTTCTTTGCTTCCAATCGAGTGGGAAATGTCTCAATCTTGATGTCGCTATTCAAAGAGAGCAATCGCTTCTTTGCGACATCCACCTTCAACAGCCCCAAGTCCTTTTCTGTAAAGAGAACCTGCCTTTGGAGATTTGAAAGGCTTACGGTGTCAAAGTCCACAAGCCCAATCCGCCCCACCCCTGCAGCCGCCAAGTAGAGGGCAACCGGCGACCCCAAGCCACCCACACCCACCACTAAGGCTGAAGATTCCGCCAATCTTTCCTGCCCCTCTCTACCAACTTGAGGAAGAACAAGATGGCGACTGTACCTAATGCGTTCCTTCCCCGAAAGAGGGTGAGGGGACATCAGCAAAGTGTGGGGGGGAACGGGTCTCTAGAGAAATACGGAAGAGAATCGCCCTTCTTTACGGACCCGGTTCCCCTGTCAACGACGACAATCACTTCCCCCTGCCTTTGATGGGGGGGGAGGTAGTGTTCCCTTTCGCTTGGAAGAATCGCCAACTCCCCACCAATGACTTGAGCCCGAAGGAGATGAATCTCTTCGGGATTTAGGGAGAACTCTGTATCGATGGGTAAGGGAGCGGAGAGAATGGAGGAGATTCTCTCTCCCGCCATCTTCCTTAGGAACGGAACGACGAAGGTGGCAAACGCTGTTTCGGCCGCGAAAGCATTCCCTGGCAACGCAAAAAGGAAGACATCTCCCACGGTACCAAAGATGACCGACCCAGCGGGTCGAATCCCCGACAAGGAAGCTCTTTCCACAAAACCAATCCGATCAAGAGCTTGCGGAGTTACCTTTCCATAATTCCCCATGCCCCCCGAGATAACGACCACCCCGGGTGCCCTAACGGCTCGAATCGCCGTCTCTGCGACCGCAACCACATCATCGGGGGCGGGTCCAAAGAGAGCAGCCCTCCCACCCAACCTCTTTACGATCCCTCCTAAGAGGAAAGCGTTGAAATCTCGAACCTGACCGGGCCCCACATCCTCAAGAACGCCACAGAGCTCGGTCCCCACTGTCAGGAGAGCGATAGGAGGGATACGCCGAACGAGAGGCGAACCCACGCCCATAAAAGAGAGCAATGCCAACTCTGAGGGTCCAATTCGTGTCCCAGAGGGTAAGAGGACATCACCTTTCATATAATCTGCTCCCCTTTGAATCGTATTGAGTGCACCCCCTACATCTATGGACACATACCCCTCTGCTTCCTTCGCACGAGACGCAGCTACGACGCGCTCCGTTCCTTGAGGAAGCAAGGCACCTTCTTCTACTTTGACCGTTTCCCCCATACCCACTCCCATCTCACGAGGCATACCTGTACGGAGGAACGCTGTCAACCGAAAAGTCCCCTCTTCTTCTGAGACTCCTTTTGCCAATGCATAACCATCTAGCCCAGCAACAGGGCGGGGGGGGATATCCGTTTGGGCTACTAAATCCTCAGCGAGAATCGTTCCCAAACTCTTGAGGAGAGGAACCTGTGTCGTTCCCACCTTTCTTGCACACGCCACGATTGATGTGGCTGTCGTACCCCAACCCATTACCAAGAGGTTTTCCTCTTCCCTTTTTCTTGGGCAACTCGTTCTAGTCTGTCACTAGCGATCATCCGACTCGCTGTCAATGTGGTCAAAGCCTCTTCTCGCGATGAACGCCGGAATATCGACGTCAAACTCGTGCCAATAGCCAACAACTTCTCCATCACCAAATCCCTATCCCAACCTTTCCTTTCTTGGTCCACATTGATTAGCCCGCCCGCATTGATGACATAGTCAGGTGCGTACAGAATACCTCTATCATTCAACGCCTGAGCATCCGTTTCAACGAGGAGTTGATTGTTCGCGGCTCCTGCAACGACAGTTGCCTGTAAAGCAGGAATCGTGTTTTCATTCAGAGTGCCCCCCAAGGCACACGGAGCGTAAACATCCATCGCCGTGCACGCCCAATCATTCCCTTGGGGGGACACGACTTGGGCTCCCCAAGCCTCTACGGCTTTCTGAACCGATTCAGGATTGATATCTGATACGAGGATTTCAGCACCTTCTTCAAAGAGTTCCTTAGCCAACCACCACCCCACATGACCGACTCCCTGAACGAGTATGCGAAGCCCCTCTACCGAATCCTTCCCCAGCTGATGTTTGACAGCTGCCTTCAGCCCTAAGAAGACGCCGTGGGCCGTATAGGGAGAGGGGTCTCCCGAACCACCCATCGCCTTTGGACCACCCGTAACATGGTTGGTCTTTGATGCAACCGCCGCCATATCTCCCACCGAAGTTCCTACATCTTCGGCAGTAATGTACTGTCCTCCGAGGGATTCAATACAATTCCCAAAGTGGCGGAACATCGCTTCACGCTTGTCCGGATCAGAAGGAGCGGGCCCCATGAGAACGGACTTTCCACCACCCAGATCTAAGCCAGCGCAAGCAGCTTTGTATGTCATGCCCCTACTGAGACGCAAGACGTCCCTTATCGCTTCGGTTTCGGTGTTGTAGTTCCACAACCTACACCCCCCCAAAGCGGGGCCCAAAGTCGTGTCATGAATCGCTACAATCGCACGCAACCCAGTCGCACTGTCCCGGAAAAAATGGACCGAATCATGTTGATGCCACGCCTCTTGAGAAAAGATTGTCATTCGCTATCAGCCTCCTAATCCGTCCATTATCCTATCCTCCGGGATACCAAACCAACGCTCTCGTCCAACTCTCTTTCAACCGTGCAATCTTGAATCTCTCCAAGACTTCTTGAGCCTCTTCAGGTACCCCCATCTTGACAGCATCCACCCGAATTCCTGCTCGTGCCTGCCACCCATTCAACAAGTCTCGGAACAGGGTCAATCCTGGACCAGCTTCGGGGTCGATCGCTGAATGGAGAACTTGCCACAATCCCAAGGACTGTGACCAAACCCCTAAGTGCAACAATCCCAATAGCTTTTCCCCACGCCAACCCCCGACCGCCCCATGCTCCGAAGGGGCAAAGAGCCTCTCCCTGACCCAACCGTACTTATCTTCTGCTCCTAGCCTATCGCTACGCCCCCTGACACCTTCTCTCTTTACCAAATCTAGGACATCGTCATAATCATCTTCGCTTAGGGGTGCAACGGTGACACTGGCGGGACCCGGGTAGGCGGCATCAGCGATATCCATCAAGAAGTCTCTGACATTTCCCACCGGGTGGCCTCCAGGGATTTGTTCCCGGAAAATTCTGGCATCCTGGGAAGAACTTACCCAGCAACCCTGCGCGTGCTTAACCGTGTGCCACAACGCGACTGCGGCCCCGCTTGACCACGCGTCCCCCCCCCCACTGTGCGCCCCACCCACCCCCCCTTTCCGTCCTCTC
>JACKQG010006916.1_pt1 | contig 11688 bp, 14 predicted proteins | sample 8237621 | NCBI WGS metagenome assembly JACKQG01 (sample SAMN15677084, study PRJNA649215) | marine metagenome | biome: marine; feature: Black Sea; material: saline water; isolation source: suspended particulate matter (SPM) from the Black Sea western gyre | collected 2013-06-09/2013-06-10 | depth... | reverse complement strand
ACAGTGGTCGATCCTTCATCTGTTCTTGTTACGCATCTTTCCGATATTCTTAAGAAGAATGCATACCTTATCCTCGAACGAGAGGGTACCCAGCAGTTAATCGATCTGGTCAAAGAACGGAATCCGACTCTCGTCAGTGAATTGCTTCCGGATCTCGTTACTATAGGGATTATCCAACGAACATTGCAAAATCTCTTGCGCGAAAGAGTTCCAATTAAGAATCTAACGCTAATCTTAGAGACGATTGCCGATATGGCGAGCATCACCAAGAATCCTGACGACCTATCCGAGCAGACTCGCAAAAGGCTTGGCATGTACTTCGTAAAGGATTACGAAATAGAGCCTGGTAAGCTTCTTGCCATGACGTTCGAGCCCCGATTGGAGCAAATTCTGATTTCTCGCGTTAAAAGAAGCCAGTTTGATATCGGACTCTCGATGGATCCCCCCCTGACCGAGGGAATTGTGGGTGAAATGGAGCCAAAGATTAAAGAGATGATGGAACAAGGTCTTACGCCCGTAATTGTGACGACTTCGGAACTAAGGCTGGCGTTCCGTCGCTTTATGGAACCCTCCTATCCTCAGCTTGCGGTGATCGCCTACCAGGAACTACCTGCCGAAACGATTATCGAGCCTTTTGGCGCCATCGCTCTACCGGAGCAGTCTTTGCCTGAAGAGATTACCCAAGCCATGGAAGAAAATAGACAATTTCAGCCCGAAGGGGAATCTGCGTTAGCTGCCTAACGACTTTATTGTGGAAATTTTGTGAGTACTGTTGTTGAAGAAAAAACCGAGCGCAAGACGGGGAAGAAATACCGTATTATTGTTCGCTCGGCGGACGAAGCCGTCCGAGTCATTCAGCGCAAGCTTGGTCCTGAAGCACGTGTAATCTCTGTGCGACAAGTAGGTGGTCAAGGCTTGGCCAAATTTATTTCCTCTCCGAAATTAGAAGTCATTGCTGAAATTCCTCCCGAGGGGGGAGCACTCGGGAATGAGGTACTGGATTCCTCCGAAAGTCTTTCTGCGAACGAGGTCGACTTGATCCCTGAATCACAGGTTGCGGATATTGCTGCCCCCAACCCGGGTATGCCCGAGGGACCACCTTCTTTATCTGAAGAGGATTTGAACGATTCCGACGTCATGCGTTTGCTCGGGCGAGCTGGCTTCGACCCTGCTTTGCTTTCCGATCTCCGTGCTTGGGCTCGATGGGATGAGATGAAGGACATGCCGTTAGCGGATGCTCTGAAGGAAATTACAGTTGGGCTCAGCGACCGCTATCGAGCTTTGGATAACCAAGGGACTTCTAATCGAATCGCATTGATTGGTCCTCCGGGCGTCGGGAAGACCACAACCCTTTGCAAATTCATCGCCCACGAAGTTTTCATCAACAAGCATGTTCCCCATGTTCTCAAGGTTGAGAATGGTGTGCCTAACCCGGATGACGCCCTGCGGATTTTTTGTGAAGTCGTTGGGGTGACACTTTATCGCGAACCCACTAATATCCCTCAGGTCAGCGATGAAAGTCCGCTTTATCTGGATTTCCCAGGCATATCTCTAAGCCATCGGGAGGACTGGACTCAGACGCGTGAAACCCTCGACTTGCTTGATGTCGAAACCCGGGTCATCGTAGTCAACGCGGCTTATGATCGAGCAGTGATTGATCAAGTTATTCGGCTTTCTTCCCTTCTCGGAGCTACCCACTTGGCACTCACTCACTTCGATGAACTGTCTAATTCGACCAAGCTCTGGCCTGTCGTTTTACGTAGTGGTTTAACGCCGCTCTGTGTGTGTCACGGACAAAATGTGACGGGAGACTTCTCCACAAACGTTCTCAATCAACTTATCGCCCGCACTTTTCCCGAGCAACTCTATCCTCGAGGAATAAGTCGTCGTTCCGCATAACAAATGAACAACGACGCTCGCTTCTTTTTTTGCCTCTGCGGATTTGCCGGGTTCGTATTATTCTTTTCGTTGGGATGGATCCTGACAGGTAATGCATTCGATGCTCTTTTGAGGGGAAGTATCGGGTGTCTTATACTCGGTGTTGGAGGACGTCTCCTTCTCGGTACTTTGCTGCGTTCCTTACTCGAAAGCACTTCTTCCGTTGGAGAGGGTGAGGCGAATTCTTCTGGTCATGTAGCCCATGGACTGTCGGAGATCGCCAAAAGTAATTCCACCCCTGAGGAACTCGCCGTGCAAGCGTCCGCGCAAGCCACATCTGAAGCTGCCGCTGGCGTTGAGCCTGGCGTGAATACTTCCGTCTAGCTCTGATTTTTCCATGAGTCTCCCAGCAACAGTTGCCCAAAGCTCCACCGGAGGAATCAATATATCGTCCGAGGATCGCCTTCGTGAAGCTGCTCGCCTGTACAAGCGAACCATGAGTGACGAAAAGGAGCGAGAGAAACTCATTGAGAACTATCTACCCTTGGTGAAATCAATCGTCTCACGCATGCGGCATCACTTTCCGGATACCGTTGAATCGGAAGACTTGTATGGTATTGGAGCCAAGGCATTAGTTCTAGCAGTCAACCAGTTCAACCCATCTAAGGGGCGATCGTTTGGCAGTTACGCGGGCTTGCGCATCAAAGGATCTCTTCTAGACGAACTGCGCCGTATAGATTGCCTTCCTCGAGCCAACCGGGCCAAGGCTCGATCTCTTCAGGCTACCATAGCGGAACTTGAGTCCAAATACAAAAGACCCGTCAGCGAGGATGAAGTTCGCCAAGAGCTAAACATCGATGTGAACGAATACCGTAAACTACTTAAGGAGACTCAGCCAGTCACTTTCGTCCCTCTGGATGCTCCAATTGATTCGAATGCCGGCGATGGTGGAACTCCAGGCACTCTATCTGATTTTCTCTCCGACCCTACGGAGACAGATGCACTCGAACAAACGGAAAGTCGCGAGCGTGTTTCCCTGTTGAGGGAACGTATCAGGGTACTGCCTGATCAACAGAAGAAGATTCTTGCCCTATACTATTACGAAGAGATGAAGTTGGCTGAAATTGCACAAATCTTTGGCTTGACCGAAGGGCGAATCAGCCAGATTCTGTCTCACACAATTATTAGTCTTCGAAGTCATTTCCGAACCCTTTCTCAAATCAACATAAAGATTTAACAATGCTTCTTGCAGTTGGCATTATAATCGTATTCGCGTCATGTCTCGGCGGCTTTGTGTTGGCGGGGGGTGCCCCTATGATGCTTGTTCACCCCGGCGAGATAATTATTATCTGCGGTATAGGCTTAGGCATTGTCGTTGTTTCTAGTCCCAAATCCGTACTTGTCGGTCTATCCGTCGACATAAAAAAAGCCTTCAAGGGAGGCGTCTCCAACAAGGGCAAGTTTATTGATTTGCTGGTCTTGCTTTACGAACTCTTTATGCTTGGGCGACGCAAGGGGACTCCTGCTCTTGACGAGCATGTAAGTGATGCTCAAAATAGCTCCATTTTCACTAAATACCCATCCTTTCTCAATGATGCTCGCTTGGTCGAGTTTCTCTGCAATTCATTGCGCCCAATAGTGGACGGACGGTGCAAACCTGCTGAGATCGGGGGCATCCTTAAATCGGAGCTTCACAGTCGCGAAGATGAGGCGAATCGTTCCGTCAAGGCGATCGAGATGCTTGCCGATGCACTTCCGGGGGTCGGCATCGTGGCAGCGGTTCTCGGAATTATTAATACCATGTCCAATTTGGAGGATCCCCAAGCCGTAGGAGGCAAAGTAGCTGCCGCGCTTAGTGGAACTTTCTTGGGTATTTTCCTAGCTTATGGCATTGGGATACCGTTGGCCAAACTTGTACAACTAAATCAACAAGAAGAATTCTTGTACTTTCGTATTGTGGAGCGTTCCGTTACTGGATTTGCTACTGGACTGTCTCCCATTATGGCGGTTGAAATTGGGCGTCGTTCGCTTGGTTCCGCAATTCAACCTTCAGCCGACGAACTCGAGGAGATGTGCAAGGACGCCTCCAAGGGCGCTTAATTACCGCTTTTGGGGCACAGTTAAGTAAATGAAACAATTTACTATCTTTCGTCAATGTCGATCCGGAAGTCATGGAGGGGCGTGGAAGGTAGCCTATGCTGACTTCGTCACGGGGATGATGTCTCTATTTCTTGTCCTTTGGATTCTTTCGCAGGACGAGGAAGTCATTATTGCGACCACTCGCTTCTTTAGAGATCCTTATATGGCCGGCGTACCCAAATCAACTCCTGTCGAACAGAAAGATGCTAGACCCGGTAGTATGGTGGATCAAATTGTAGGTCGTTCGGACACCACCATGCGCAATACGGATGAAACCTCGAATATCGACGTAGATATTCTTCATCGGATTGCAAAGGACTGGTATGCTACGCTAAGGCAGCACGAACTCGATGATGAAACTATTCAAATCGAAGTCGCGAATGAACGCATACACGTGACTATTTTTCATGGTGACGATAAACCTCTCTTCGAACAGTCTTCCCCCAAGTTAACCGCATTCGGTCGCAAGGTGGTTAACCAAATGGCTTGGTTACTGGATAGGCATTTGCTTATTTCTCGGGTCGATTCCCATACCAATCATCTTCCCGACGGAAGGGCAGGCCAACTTGCCAATCTAATACGAAATCCTTCCGCCTCTCCCGTAAACCAATACAGTAAACTGTCTGATTTTGATCAGGCTAAACTGGCAGAGTGGAAAATGTCTCTGGATCAAGCTTACGAGGTTTTGGATCATTTGACTTACTCCACAGCACCGATAGGGGGAAATAGCGACCTTTTGGCCAAGATGGAGGGATTGAAGGGGCACGGTTCCACTTTGCCCAACAAACGCTTCCCGAACCGTCCCGATAAGAACAGGCGAGTGGAATTGAGCCTTGTTGTCGACAAGAGCAAGGAAAGCCTTGCTCACTACCCGGAACTCTAGTTGGAACAAAACTTGCTTTTCGACTGATTGTGGAGAATTATCTTACAGGTAGAACGGATTCTGGGCATCCTGCACTAAAGGATGAGGGAAATAGTTCCTTTCGTTCTTATCTGGAGCAAGAACCTATGTCTCCCGGCGGTTCACCCGGTGAGCAACTATCTGTTGAATCTCCCGCTGTTTCGGGAGAGACTGCACTTCTTTACGAAGAGGACGGTGGACCAAAGGTGGAAGTGATTTCAATTGACGGACGCCCGGTTCAGATAGTGGTTCATCTCGAGAGTGGTCGTATACTCGAATTGAACTGCGAATATTGATTCTTTTGCCTTTCTCGGCGGCCGATTGGGTATGCCGGAAGGGAAGAATCTACCATCTTTCGCAAAAAATGCGCTTGGTTCTGTAACTTTTAGTTTCCATTGTGCGTTAAGCCGGCGCGAAGTTTGCTCAACGTGAGGGCGTGAATCTTGCACTTTATGAAAATGCCTCGGCCCTTAGGGGGTTGGAACAGTACCAAAACGTAATAGCCAACAATATTGCCGCTAGTCATGTTGCTGGTTTCAAGAAGGTGGCGGTCAGTTTCGAGGCCGTTGACGGCGGTGAAATTGCCCGGAGTACACACGATCGCCTGAGGAACGAAATGCCTGGATCCTTTCCGGTAATGAAGAATCAGGTGGATTTTCAGGAAGGCGAACTTCGCCAATCCAACAATCCCATGGATATGGCGGTTCGCGGAGAAGGCTTTTTCGGATTGATCAACGCGAATGGCGATGTTGCCTACACTCGAGATGGGCAATTTTATTTGAATGCCGAGGGCATCATGGTCAACAGCATGGGGCACGAGTTCGCCGGCAATGGCGGCAACAACATTCAAACCGTTCCAGGCGGTGGAGATCCCACAATCGATAAAGAAGGCCAAGTCTTTCAAAATAACCAACTTCTCGGTCAAGTTGGTGTTTTCGTCTTTGACGACCCGCTGATGCAACTCCGCAAAGTCGGTGGAGGTTTTGTCGCAAAGAATCCTGAAGTGGAACCCGAGGCTGCCGATCCCGCCGATTTTGTGATTATGCAAGGCTATGTGGAAAACAGCAATGTTTCAGCTATTCAGGAAATGATTGGGCTTATTGAAGTGTCACGGGCCCATGAAGCAAATCAGAAGATGATTCAGCACTTCGACCAGAATATGGGCAAGGCCATCGGCACTCTGGGCGCCACTTCGTAACTTGTTATTTTTCTTAACTTTTTAACCGCATCGCGAATCCGAACAACACGAAGATACCATGAATCTTTCCCTTTATTCCGGCTCTACGGGCATGCAAGCCCAACAACTTAACCTGAATGTCATCTCGAACAACATAGCCAATGTGAACACCACGGGCTACAAGAAGAACAAAATTGAGTTTCAGGATTTATTGTATCAGAACCCTCGACAAGCAGGTGGTCAAACAGGTGCGGGTAACGTTATTCCTACCGGGGTCGAAATGGGTAATGGTACCAAGGTAGTTGCCACTCCGAAAGTATTCACTCAAGGAATACTTACGCAAACCAGCGAGAAGTTGGACGTAGCCATTGATGGGACAGGGTTCTTTCAAGTTGAAAGACCCGATGGCACGGAGTCTTATACTAGAGATGGAGCTTTCAAAGTCGGTCCCGATGGTCAATTGACCACTGCCGACGCTCTCCCGCTTGCCGCTGGAATTCAAATCGATCCCGAGGTCATCAATGTTTTTGTGTCACCTACCGGAGAAGTTTCTGTGCAGACTGCGGACGGTGAACAAATTATCGGTCAACTTGAGCTTGTTCGTTTCCCTAACGCCTCGGGACTCAAGGCGATGGGCGGTAATCTATTTATAGAGACCGAGGCGAGTGGTCCTCCTGAAATAGGTGCGCCTGGCGAGAACGGTTTTGGCGTCCTGCAACAAGGTTATCTTGAGATGTCTAATGTCAATGTGGTCGAGGAAATGGTAAATATGATCATTGCCCAGCGTGCCTACGAGATCAATTCCAAGTCCATTCAGACTTCCGACGAGATGCTTGGCCGAGTTAACCAACTGAAGCGCTAAATGCGATTAGTAAGTATACTGTTCGCGAGTTTTTCTCTTTCTGCACTATTGCAGGCAGATGTTACTCGTCTGCTCCCACCTCTTGACTTGGGTGCCTTGCAACCTGTTCGAACGGCAGTGACTCGATCAGGATTTATTTCTTCCGGTCCGTCCATTCCCAGTTCCTATACCGCATCGATTTCCAAGGTGAAGGGTTCGGTTATTCTAGATGCGGAGTTGTTAGAGAAGAAAATTGCCTCGGTGCTTTCGCATCGCTACCAAGCGTCCGGACATGTTCTTGCTCGACTTTCTCGCGAGTGGAAACCGTTAAATGTTCCGGTAGATTGGGAATTCAAATTGCAGCAATCCATTCCCGATGAACTATCGGCCAACGCTTTCATGCGTTTTTCAATTTCGTCCGATGGTCTTAAACTGGGTGAGTGGGGTTATCCCGTTAAATGTTCTCAGATGGTGGATGTAGCAGTTGCGAAAGTACCTCTGAATCGAGGGAGTCGGATAACTCCTGATCTTCTTTCTTCCAGTGCTATTGATGCTCTAGGGGCGGGAGCGAACTGCATTTTGTCCGACGCTCGCTTAAATGGTTATCAAGTGACGACTAGCCTCAAACCCGGGACTGTGCTGAAATGGAGTCATCTTTCGAAGGTGACACTCGTCCGTAAAGGGCAAGTCGTGAATGTTTTTGCCTCAGGAAAAGGCATCTTCGTTGAAATGAAGGGCCAAGCGATGGAAGACGGTGTCGAGGGTTCTTTTGTTCGTATTAGGAATATTTCTTCCAACCGTGAATTCCAAGCCAAAGTGCTAAATGAAAATAGTGTCAAAGTTTACTTCTAGTCTTTTCGCTATTCTTTTTGGGGTCTTCTTCCTGTTGCCTCTAGTCGATTTATGCGCTGCTTCGCTCTGGCTGAAGAGTACCAATTCTGGCAAAGGATTGTATGTGGACAAGCGCGCACTTGCGGTAGGCGATCTACTTACTATAGACGTAAGTGAGAGTGCATCCCTTGCTGCTTCTCAAAACACGACTCGAAACCGACAAGCTCAGGTAGAAAACGCAGTAAAACAGTTCCTTTTCGCTCAAAGCAAAATGGGCACGCACAATGGTGGTTTGCCCGGCACCGAGATCGAAACTAAAAACAGTTCCAAAGGTGGGGGTTCAATTGCGAACACGCAGAACCTGCAGGGAAAGGTCAGTGTCGTGGTGATCGACATGTTACCCAACGGGGTTCTGGTAGTGGAAGGGGCTAGGATGGTCACTTTCTCCGGCGAGAGTTACTATGCCGTGTTGAAGGGATTGGTCCGGAAGGAGGACATCGGATTCGGCTTTCGAGAAGGATTACGCTACCGAAATGTGGTTTCTTCCCAGTATGTTGCGGATGCCCAAATCGAATTTGTGGCCAAGGGTAGTTTAAATGATGCCCAGAAGGAATCTTGGTACCAGCGTCTTTCAGGTATTCTCAATCCCTTCTGAGCTGATATAGCATGAGCCGTTTCAATTTTACTTTTTTCACGATTCTTGCTCTCACTTGTGCGGGTGTGTGCCTTTACGGTGCCCGGATTCAAGATTTGACTCAGGTCAAGGGTGCTCGGTCCAACCAGCTTTTCGGTTACGGAGTGGTAACGGGGTTGGCGGGGCAGGGTGACTCCCGGATCGAGTACACTGAGTTGGGTATCTTAAACGCTCTTGAACGATTGGGTATTCGAGCCGACAAGGCAGACAAGTCCCGTAACATTGCCGCAGTTATGGTGACTGCCGACATCGGTCCCTTTGCCAAGGAAGGTTCAACAATTGATGTAACCGTGGCTTCGATTGGTAATGCCGACTCCTTACAGGGGGGCATTCTTTTGCAGACCCCTCTATTCGGAGCAGATGGAGAAGTTTATGCGGTTGCCCAAGGAGCGGTTTCGATCGGTGGTGTTTCCGCAGGAGGGGCAGGAGGGGCAAGTGTGCAAGTTAACCATCCTACTGTGGGACTGGTGACTAGTGGAGCTCTTGTCGAGCAAGAGATCGAAAGTAATATAATCGGGAATGGAAACTCAATAGAAATGATTTTGCGTTATCCCGACGCCATGACCGCCGTGAAAATCGCGGGAGCCGTAAATAAATATTACCCCGGTACTGCCCTTGCCGTTGACGCGGGTTCCGTGAACATAAAGATTCCGGCAACGTTTCGCGGCCAAACGACCAATTTTATCGCTGCTATCGGCGAAATTGAGGCACGTCCGAACATTGCGGCCAGGGTGATCATTAACGAACGCACGGGTACCATTGTGGCAACCGAGAGTGTTCGGGTATCCCCCGTAGCCGTAAGCAACAGCAACGTAACGATTTTCATCAATCCGACTACGGGCGTTAGCCAACCTTTGCCTTTTAGCTCTGGAGCGACCCAAGTCCTACAGGGAGCCGATGCCGACTTGGTTGAGGAAATCGGGCGATTTGAGACTTTGAACGAGTTGGACCCTCAAGGCGCTACTACGGTCAACAACCTTGCTACCGCACTTAACCAGTTAGGTCTTACTACTCGAGAAATGACTTCCATACTTCAATCCATCAAGGCGGCCGGCGCTCTGCAGGCCGAGTTGATTATCAACTGATTTCAGTTAGGATGAACGCAACTCCAGAATTATCTTCCAGCCAGTATGTGGGGATGGATACCTCCATGCTCATGGAGATGGCACATTCCCGACATGCGAGTGAGGAGCAAAAGGCTGCGGCTGTTTCCGGTCAATTTGAATCTCTTTTGGTCAAGCAGTACCTCAAGCAGGCTCTAAAGCCCATGTTCAAGGGGATTTTCAACGAGAATGGCGGAGCCTCCGGAATGTACAGGCACATGTTTACTGATGCCATGGCTGAAAGCATAGCTCAGGGAGGGGGCTTCGGGATCTCTTCGATGCTCCAGATGCACTTGAACAAAAAAGTCGATGCCGAAGGCGCCGAATTAATGAAAAATGTAAACGAGTCTGAAATCGAGAATGAGTCAACCGATTCGTCCTCATCCTTTACCGAAAAAACTGATGGTTAATCTTACGCAAACGGGCTCTCCCGGGGTCGATTTTTCTTGGGAAGACCTGTTGAACCTTCTTCGCGATGAGTTGGGGGAATATGGCGGTCTCATGGGTTTGCTCAGCTCTCAGCAGGCTAGCATCCTTAATCGTGAACCCGAGAATTTGCTCGAGATCAACAAGTCTGTTCGCTCTCAAATGGAAGCGAGCAATACCTTGCAGCAACGCCGTCAAGGGTATGTTCGCTCCCTGGCAACTGGCTATGGCAAGCCGGAAGACTCCAGTTTATCCCAGTTGCTGCCCTGTTTCCCCGTAGTAACTCAACCGATGTTTGAAAGCATTGTGGAGGAAATCAACAACTTGATATCTAGGATTCGTCGAAAATTAGATCAAAATCGACGTCTTATTTCTCGCCTCGGCGAGGTGACGGATCAGATACTTGCCGTAGCCGACCCTCGATCGCACTCGAAAACTTATGACAAACGAGGCGATCTTGCTCCTTTCTCAACTGCCTACCGATCCACTCTCGAGGAGTCCGCTTGATCCTGCAAACCATAAACTTTATTTGATCCGTGGCGCTTTTAGGATCAATCGTTAAAACCACCCAGGCTCTTCAGTACCATGCGAAGAGCACTGAGATTGCGGGCAAAAACCTTAGTCATGTTAATGACGAAAGTTATGCTAGACAACGAGTCGTTGCTCGTGATGGGTCAATGTATAAAGAGGTCGGTTCCCTTGGTACTAGCGCTCTTCAAATGGGCGGGCTTGATCATGCTCGAAGTGAACTTTTGGATAGGCGAGTGGTGTCGGAAGTTGGCGAAACCTCCTCCTTGGATGCTCGTAAGGAAATTTTAGATTTGCTCCAATCAGCTCTTGGCGAACGAGTCACTCGCCAAGGAGTGAACGTTGGTTTGGATGACCAATCGGAGAGTGATCTTGCCCCGGGAAGTTTAACTCGTGCCCTAAATGATTTTTTTAACGCGTTTCAGGAGCTCTCAGCTTCTCCAGATGAACCGACCATTAAACAGGAACTCTATCATAAGGTTCAGACATTGGGTAAGCGTTTCAATGAATCCGGCGAAAAGTTTGAGTCGATCGAAGCCGACTTGACTGCGACTGTAAAGCAATCAGTAGTGCAGATTAATACTATTTTGGAGAAGTTGCATGAGGTAAACCAACAGGTACGCCGATTCGAACTTCAAGACAAAGGGAAAGCGGCCACTTACCGCGATCGTCGCCAGCAATTGCTGGAGGATTTGTCCAAGCTCATGGATTTTAAAGTGGAGGACGATGTTGATCCGACTTCGGGTCAAGCATCCGGTCTTCTGAATCTGTTCTCCACTACAACCAAGGGAGAGAAGGTGAAGCTTCTTGATCCTAATGGTTCTAAGATTTTGAGTACCAACTGGGGGCAGGAATTTGCCGTTTCCGCACCTGCTGATTCGAGTGGTACTGTGGCTCAAGTTCGCGCTAAGATCGGTGTGGATGGTAAGCTGGGTCGGGTTGAAATCCTCGATGGTGGTTCCAAGTATTCCGATGCCGATGGTCCAATTCTAGTGGCTTTGGCTCCTCCTGCTAGAACTGAGCCAGCGGAACCTGATCAAGCGCAGAACAATGCCGGGGTGGGGCTGGCCGGAGGCGGCACCGGCGGCGGTTACGGCCCTCGGGCGGGGCGCCCCCGTGGCTGAGGCGCCGGTGGTTGGGCCCCGGCGCGCGCGCGTCACTGGTCGCCGG
>JACKQG010006915.1_pt1 | contig 11690 bp, 12 predicted proteins | sample 8237621 | NCBI WGS metagenome assembly JACKQG01 (sample SAMN15677084, study PRJNA649215) | marine metagenome | biome: marine; feature: Black Sea; material: saline water; isolation source: suspended particulate matter (SPM) from the Black Sea western gyre | collected 2013-06-09/2013-06-10 | depth... | reverse complement strand
ATGGCAACCGTTGAAAAATTGCAGGAACATCTCAAAAAAGCTCAATCCAATCTGGCAGAAGCATCCAAAAAAGACGATGCAGGCGAAATTCGCAAACAGAAAAAGAAGACCAAGCGACTTGCGCGAAAAGCATCTAAAATCACTGCCACTGAAAAAATGGCCGAGTTGAAAAAGAAAAAGAAAAAAGACCGCAAAACCACCTCCGAATAGCCAGCGTGACGCTGGACCCTATTAGCATAGCTAGTTAGACTGTCTGGCACTTTTTAGCGCTGTAAAATTCAGGTTTATTTGCATCCCTCGCGAGAGGGTGACCTATTGACTGCGGGGCCTACCCGCAAAAAAATATTATGGACATTGAACACATCGCCAAACTGGCTCGTCTGAAACTAACCGATGCAGAAAAAGAACGGTTCTCGAATCAAATGGGAACCATCATCGAATACATCGAAAAACTCAGCGAGTTGGACACAAAAAACGTGGAACCCACCGCGCATGTATTGGGATTGAGCAATGTTTTTCGTGACGATGTCACAACGGAACCCCTCACAGATCATGCCCCCATTGACGATGCCCCCGCACATAGCAAAGGGCATTACGAAGTTCCTAAGATAATCTAACTCTATGCACCGCACTACCATTACGCAGGCAAGAGAACTGCTTCAATCCAAAAAATTATCCTCTGTTCAATTGACAGAAGCCGTATTCGCTCGCATTGATGCCGTCGAAGACAAAGTTAAAGCCTTCGCCCACTTGATGCGAGACAAGGCCATACTCCAAGCCCAAGCTGCGGATGCTCTAATAGCCAAAGGTGAAGAACAGCCGTTACTCGGTGTACCCATTGCTTTAAAAGATTTGATCTGCACTGCAGGCAGCCGCACCACTTGCGCCTCAAAAATTCTCGATCAGTTTGTTGCACCCTATAACGCGACCGTTGTGAACCGGCTGCAAGCGGTAGGTGCTGTGATTGTTGGTAAAACCAATATGGATGAATTTGCAATGGGATCGTCAAACGAAAACTCATCGCATCACCCGACTATGAATCCTTGGGCACTCGACCGTGTTCCCGGTGGCTCCAGCGGTGGCTCGGCCGCAGCGGTTGCCGCGCATGAATGTATTGCCGCTCTGGGTAGTGACACGGGTGGGTCTATTCGTCAGCCTGCAGGGTTTTGCGGGGTTACCGGACTCAAACCCACATACGGGCGAGTTTCCCGATTCGGACTCGTGGCCTTTGCCTCCTCTTTAGATCAAATTGGACCTATTACAAAATCCGTTGCCGATGCCGCAACTATCCTGAATGTAATTGGCGGAAAAGATAAACAAGACTCTACCTCGGCGGATGTTCCTCTGCCTGATTTCACAAAAGCTTTACATCAGAATGTCAAAGGAATGAAGCTTGGCATCCCAAGAGAATATTTCACGGGCGGCATGCAGCCCGAAGTTGAAAAAGCAGTTCAGGAAGGAATCCGTACTCTCGAATCGCTGGGAATGGAAACCGTCGAGGTTTCTCTGCCACATCTTGATTACGCCGTCGCCGCTTATTACATCATTGCCTGTGCCGAGGCGAGCACCAACCTATCCCGGTATGACGGCGTTAAATACGGCTATCGATCTTCCAAGTCGGACAACCTCGTCAATATGTATGAAAACACCCGCGAAGAAGGATTCGGAGAAGAAGTCAAACGCCGCATCATTCTCGGAACCTTCGTGCTCAGTTCCGGTTATTACGATGCTTATTATTTAAAAGGCCAACAGGTAAGGACACTGATCAAGCAGGATTTTGAAAACGCTTTGGAAAAATGCGATGTCATAGCAGCACCGGTGACGCCCTACCCTGCATTTAAAATGGGAGAGAAACTGGATGATCCACTGCAGATGTATCTGGCAGATATCTACACCATCTCTGCAAACCTAGCTGGTATTCCAGCAATGTCCATTCCTTGTGGTTTCGTGGGCGGGGAAAATCTACCCGTGGGATTACAACTGATGGGAAAACATTTTGATGAATCCAACCTGATCGCGGTCGGACATAAGTTCCAGCAGGCGACAAACTTCCACACCCAGCAAGCTCCTCTATAATATCCCTCCTTTTAGGGAGTGGATTACCAACTATCTTCAACTCAAAGCTCAATCTTCCAATCTTTTATTTCATCTATTGAAGGATAGTGGGTGAGGTCAAAGTGGATGGGAGCAATGGAGATATATTTTTTGGCTATCATCACGCAGTCGGCACCATCTTCCGTTTCTTCAAAAAGCATTTCACCGGCCAACCAATAATAGGTATTGCCACGCGGATCTTTCCTGCAATCAAATTCTTCAATCACCCGCGATTTCCCCTGTCGTGTGATAGCGACTCCCGCAAACTCTGATTCGGGAACCGGGGGAACATTGATGTTCAAGACCACCCCTTTGGGCAAACCTTTTTCAACCAATTGTGGAATCAGTTTTCGAGTGAATTTTGCCGCAGGCTGAAAATCGGGATTTTCGTAAGTATCCAGTGAAACCGCAATGCTCGGCACACCCATGACCATCGCTTCGGTCGCCGCAGAAACAGTTCCAGAATAAAGCGCGCAAATACCCAGATTGCCGCCCTTATTGATTCCAGACACAACTAACTTGGGAGCCTCGTCCAGTAAAACCGTGATGGCAAGCTTGACGCAATCCGCCGGAGTTCCATTGACAACATAGCCAATAAACTCGCCCTCTTCCTCCACCTTCCTCACCTTGAGGGGTTGAGTAAGAGTGATGGCATGACCCATGGCGCTCTGTTCCGTTTCCGGTGCCACAACAATTACATCATCAAGGGCCAGAAGTTCTTGGCGCAAAACACGTAAACCATCGGCATTGAAACCATCGTCGTTACAAAGAAGAATCATTTAGTTACATCGGAAATAAAAATAGGGCGTCACCGAATCGGAACGCCCTATTTTATGAATCATAAAGACCTGATGTCAGGCCTTATTTTAGTTATTCTTTTCGAAATACTCTTTTGATCCTTTTGGGTCAGCCTTCATTCCATCGGAACCTTCGCTCCAATTGGCAGGGCAAACTTCGCCATTTTTCTCGTGGAACTGAAGCGCGTCCACCATGCGCAAGGCTTCGTCAATATTTCTGCCAAGCGGAAGGTTGTTGATCAGTTGATGCTGAACCACGCCTTCTTTATCGATCAGGAACAAACCACGGAACGCAATACCGGCTTCGTGCATAACGCCATAATCGTAAGTGATTTTCTTATTCAGATCCGCAACGAGAGGATATGCGATATCGCCTAAACCACCATTCTTGCGATCGGTATTTCTCCAAGCCAGATGCGAGAAATGGCTGTCGATGGAAACGCCAAGTACTTCCGTGTTCCTTTTCTTGAACTCATCCATTTTTTCGCTGAAAGCAATGATCTCAGTAGGACAAACAAAGGTGAAATCCAAAGGATAGAAAAATAAAATGACATACTTCCCTTTATAGTCAGAAAGTTTGATTTCTTTGAAACTGCCATCAGGCATTACCGCTTGCGCTGTAAAGTCTGGTGCAGGTTTGGCAACTAATGCAGACATGTTGAACTCCTAAAAATAGTATCAGTAATATATGGTGGCCTACTCTACCATAGTTTTCCAGACGCATTCAATTCCCATAAATCAGGAAAATGAGAGCCCTTCCTTGACAGTCTCAAATCCCCTTCTTACAATGGCTCAAGTGCTACAGCATTGTTTTTTCTAAACCTCTCGGTACTAACTATTATGGAAATACTGTTTATGGGTACCGGCACTTCCACAGGTGTCCCTTCCCTATGCTGCCCCTGCGAGGTCTGCCAGTCTGAGGATGTGAGAAACAAGCGTCTTCGATCATCGATTCTTGTAAGGCAAAATGGCCATACGATTCTGGTCGATACTTCCACCGACCTTAGACAGCAATGCCTGCGTTATGACATTCGAAAAATTGATACGGTTTTGTACACACATCACCATGCAGATCATGTCCACGGCATCGATGAACTGAGAAGTTTTAATTTTTTCAATAAGACCGCTATCCCCTGTTACGGAAATCAACAAACCCTGGATAATTTGAAAAAAAACTTCGACTATATATTTGGCCAGGCGGAGCAAATTGGCGGCGGTATCCCCCAGGTAACTCCCCACATCCTTGAAAACAAAACCTATCATTTTGGTGATACCGCGGTCACCCCGTTGGATATACAGCACGGGAAATTGATGATCAATGGATTTCGCTTTAACGACTGCGCCTATATTACCGACTGCAGTGGTATTCCCGATCACACTATGGAAAAATTGAAAGGATTAAAACTTCTCATCCTGAATGCATTAGGATTCAAAGACCATGCAACGCATTTCAATCTCAGCCAGGCATTGGAGGCTGCCGAAGCTATCAAGGCCGAGCGAACCCTCCTGACCCATATCAACCATCAATTCGATTTCGAAAAAGTCTCTAAAGATTTACCCGAAAGCGTTGAACTCGCCCTCGATGGGATGGTAGTAAACCCTTAACAACAACCTAGCTTAGGATATTTTCATCCCACAACAGATATAGCTTCTGGTTTTTTATAAATAAAAAATTAGTTCATCCCTCACCATTGCCCACGAAGTATCCCCAATTATCAAATTATTTAGAAAAAACAATACTTTCCGCTCTGGGAATAATTCTCCAGAAAAACAGATTCGATTTTCCTTTTATTGCTCATCCAGTACCGTTACGATAATTATTAAACCTGTTGAAAAAAATCAGGGTCTGATTTTGAATAGTACCCAATAAAACCGACACGTAAATATATGTTGAATCATCCAGACAAAATTAAAGTATTAAAACAAGTTTCTTTTTTAAACACAAAATCAGAAACCGAATTAAAACGTTTTCTTGAGGAATGCCAGATAATCTCCCTGGAACCAGGTGAAGTAGTTTTTGAGGAAGGCTCTACCATAAAAACCATGTATATCGTTTTATCTGGAGAGGTGGAGATTTATAAAGAAAATAAGCGGATCGCCTCTCGAAAATCGAGTGATTTTTTTGGAGAAATGGCCTTACTGGAATCCAAACCACGGTCAGCGAGTGTCCGCTCATGCTCCGATTCGTTGCTTTTGGAGATAGACAAAAAGCAGTTTGAAACTTTCTTTTTATCCGATCCCAATATTATTTTGGAGATTTTAAAATCTCTATCCAGCCGCAGCCGAGAAGAACTGGAAGTGATTAACTGGAGTTTTCGGGAACTTCGCAAAAATGAACACCGTTATCGAGGGATCATTGAAACAACCTCTGACGTCATCATCCAGGTTGATCCTAATGGGAAAATAGCTTTCGTTAACCCTGCCGCATTTCAATTAAGTTATAAGCCATTAGAACTAATAGGACAGCCCATTGAAAAATTTTTGGACACTGATAATAAAGACTCTTCTTTTAAAACGATATTAACCAAGCGTTTCGGTAAACGATCTACTTTTGATCAGGAAATCACACTGAGTGTAAGAGACGACCTATCGGACACCTCCAAAAAAATCACCCTGTTAATCAGTTCATTTGGATTATGGGATATTCCCGACGAAAAACTAAAGAAAAAAGAATCTCAAAATCAATTTTTAGGGACTGCCATTATAGGTAGAGATATTACGGCGCGAAAAATGCCGAAGAGTCGCTAATAAAAGCTCATGACGAATTAGAGATCCGCGTTAAAGAGCGTACGACCGAATTGGACAAATCAAATAAGGCGTTGCAAGATGAAGTTATTTTCCACAAACAAACCTTGGGAAAATTACAGACTGCCAAAGAAGAAGCCGAGCGCACAAGCAATGCCAAATCTGAATTTATGGCACGAATGAGCCACGAACTCAGAACACCCTTGAATGCTATTTTAGGTTTTTCTCAACTGCTTTCTTCCAACCCTCTGGATATGACATCCCAACAAATTGAGGACATAAAAATCATAGAAAAAGCAGGGGGGCACCTGCTAAATCTTGTAAATGACGTACTCGATTTATCTTCCATCGAACAAGGAAAGATGGAAATTATTAAAGAAGATGTCAGCGTTAGACAAATGTTGGAAGATGTGTATTTACTAATTAAACCGTTGGCTGAAAAACAGAATATTAATATTATCCTTCCCTTAACCAAAAACAATGATTATAAAGTTTTCGTTGATCCTCAAAGGTTCAAACAAGTATTGATCAATCTGATTTCAAATGCAGTGAAATACAATCGAGAAAATGGAACGGTGACAATTCGTTGCCAAAAAACACCCAATAACAATATTCAGATTGACATAAAAGATACTGGAAGAGGGATCTCTTTAGAAAATCAAAAGCAAATATTTGAGCCCTTCAATCGAGGTAACAGCAGTAAAACTCAAATTGAGGGAACAGGAATTGGCCTGACAATTACAAAATACCTGGTCGAGCTTATGGGAGGAACTATTACCTTAAAGAGCCAATTAGATAAGGGCAGTTACTTCAGCATTAAACTCCCAGAAAGTAAAGTTTCTGTGCCCCCTATTTCTGAAGCACAAAACAAACCTGAAACGGTTTCTTCGGGTATAGGTTCCAATCAACCCTTTTCTATACTCTATATAGAGGACAATACTTTTAGCCGTAAATTGATTGAGGAGATTTTATTATCACGTCCCGATATTCGGCATTTGTCCTCCCCTAATATGAAACTGGGAATTAAAAGCGCACAACAATATCATCCAGATCTAATCCTTATGGACATGAATTTGCCCGATATAGATGGTATGGAAGGCATTAAAATTCTACAATCTGATCCAAAAACAAAAAATATTCCGGTTATTGCCTTAAGCGCAAATGCTTTGCCAAATCATATCAAAGAGGCACTGGAAATAGGATTTAAGGATTATATAACTAAACCACTAAACATAATTTCATTCCTAGAACTAATCGATAGGCATCTGAGCCAAAAGTAAAAAGGGATAAAAAAGTAAAAAGGGATAAAAAATTAAACACTAATACCAATCAAAACGAGATTTATATTTTCCACCCTAACCCCCATCCTCCATGAAAGCTGTTGGACTCTATAAGTACCTTCCCATTGAAGACGAGCAATCCTTGATTGATGTTGAAATAGATTGCCCCAAACCTACAGGGCGAGATTTGCTCGTTCAGGTAAAGGCAATTTCAGTCAGGCATTGGAGGTGCTGAAGCTATCCAAGCAGACCGAACTCTCCTGACCCACATCAACCATCAATTCGATTTTGAAAAAGTATCCCAAGATTTACCCGAAGGAGTTGAACTCGCCATCGATGGGATGAGGATTGAGGTTTAAAATCACCCAGTAAACCAAATATTATCTTACTCCACCGTCTGGCATTTTGTACTCAGATTTTGTTTTAATTACTCAAAGTTCTCATTCACCAAATTTGCAATTACATTGGCATAAAATTGCAACCCTAGTTACCTATTTCCCAAGGATAGACAATGAGGTTAGATTCCCTCATGTAGCAACTCCACTATGCTATATTTCCCCTGAAACCAAGTAACGTTTTAGACGTCACAAAAAATTTTACGAAGTTTTTATTAGAGCTAAATCCTTTAGGGGTTTCAAAAAAGTGGGAATGCAAATTATTAATGAAGCTAATATAAAAAATATAATTTTGGTCTGCATATTTCTTGCAGTCTCAACGTTTGGAGTTTATTCACAAGTACAAAATTCCGACTTTATTAATTTAGACGATACTGGATATGTAACAGAAAACCTAAACATAAGAGATGGGTTTACCCTTAAAAGCATTACCTGGGCATTCACATCATCTTATATCAAAGCATGGGCTCCTGTGACTTGGCTTTCGTTTATGCTCGACTATCAACTTTACGGTTTAAACCCGAAAGGATATCATCTCACAAATTTATTTTTTCATATTGTTAACGCTTTAATTCTTTTCTTTGTACTTCTTCGAATGACTGGTGGGTTATGGCAGAGCTGTTTTGTTGCAAGCTTGTTTGCCCTCCATCCTCTCAATGTTGATTCCGTTGCCTGGGTTGCTGAACGCAAAAATGTTCTCAGCACTTTTTTCTTGCTACTAACTTTATGGGCTTATATTCACTATGTTGACAAACCTAGTGCTAAGAGATACAGCATCGTATTCATCGCGCTTGCCTTAGGATTAATGACAAAATCAATGTTGATCACCTTACCTTTTTTGCTTCTGTTACTTGATTATTGGCCTTTAGGCAGACTTAGACTTGGAGATGCAAAAACAACAGTTTCTAATGGACACACGAAAAAAATAACGGGCTATTCCTATCTTATCCTGGAAAAACTTCCCTTATTAGCTTTGACTATTGGGCCTATCATTGCTGCTATCACAGTAAGAAATGAATTATTAATGTCCTTGGATTCTTATCCTATGCAGGATCGGGTCATAAATGCTCTAGTTTCATATTTGCTTTACCTTCAAAAGGCGATTTGGCCAAGTGGGCTTTCGATTTTCTATGCATTTCCTATAAACGACTTATCCTTTTGGAAAGGGTTAATATGCGGACTGGTTTTGGTAAGCATTACTGTTATTTTTGCGCGATGGCTTCACCGAGCTCCTTATCTCCTTGTTGGTTGGTTCTGGTTCCTTGGAACGTTGGTACCTGTAATCGGAATCGTTCAGGCAGGAGCACATGCAATGGCTGACCGATATGCTTATATACCTCTAATAGGTATTTTTATTATTGTTGCCTGGGGAATACCAGACGTGATGAAAAATTGGCGGCATAAGGAAATAACTTTAATTTTTGTAGCAACAATAAGTATTTCGACATTAATGGTAGTAACTTGGAAACAAGTGAGCCATTGGAAAAACAGCATTACAATTTTTGAACATGCTATTGAAGTTACAGATAAGGAATATCCCGGATTTGCTATTGTCTATAATAACTTGGGAATTGCTCTACCCAATCAAAAAAGTACCGAGGCTATCTTATATTTTAAAAAGGCAATCTATTTCAAACCAGATTATGAAGAAGCGCACTATAACTTGGGAAATGCCTTATCAAGAATTGGATTTAGGAAGGAAGCTATTTCCCATTACAAGACCGCAATCAAAATAAAACCCAACTTTGCTAAAGTCTATAATAACCTTGGAAATGCTCTGCGGGCGAATGGGGAGATAGAGGAAGCAATTTCTAATTTTAGAACAGCTATCGAAATCAAGCCTGACCTCTTTGAAGCTCATTACAATTTAGGCAGCACTTTTTTTGCTGAAACGAAAAATAAAGAAGCCATTTTTCATTTTCTGAAATCCATTAAATACAAGCCTGATCTATTTCAGGCTCATTTCGACTTGGGGAATGCCTTTTTAAGGGAGGGAAAGACTAAAAATGCAATCTTTCATTACAGAAAGGCAATTAAATACAATCCCGAATTCGAGCCTGCTCGTTCCAACCTTAAAATAGTCCTTCAACGGTACGGTGAGTCTCCATAAAATATAGAAATTTTGACTGAATTGTACTAATCACCTTAACCCCCGGAACCTTCCATGAAAGCTGTTGGACTCTATAAGTACCTTCCCATTGAAGACGAGCAATCCTTGATTGATGTTGAAATAGATTGCCCCAAACCTACAGGGCGAGATTTGCTCGTGAAAGTTCATGCGGTTTCAGTGAACCCAGTAGACACAAAAGTCCGGACACTCAATAACAAAGTAGAAACAACACCTCGTGTATTGGGTTGGGATGCCGCCGGTGAAGTTATCGAAGTTGGACCTAAAGTAAAGAGTTTCGCTGTGGGGGATCCTGTCTATTATGCAGGCGATATTACCCGTCCCGGTAGCAACAGCGAATATCAATTGGTCGATGAACGAATTGTGGGAAAGAAGCCCACAACCCTCTCCTTTGAAGATGCAGCCGCTCTACCGCTAACAAGCATCACGGCCTGGGAAGGTTTGTTCGAACGACTCCGTATCTCACCGAATGGCGAGGATGCTGGCAAATCCATTCTGATCATTGGGGGTGCCGGCGGCGTCGGTTCCATCGCGATTCAACTCGCAAAAAAACTCGGCAAACTTAACGTGATTGCAACCGCTTCCCGCCCAGAGTCGATTGCCTGGTCCAAAAAACTGGGAGCCGATCATGTTGTGAATCATCGCAACCCTATTGATGCAGAACTCATAGCCATCGATACCCCACAGGTGGATTTTATTTTATGCTGTAACAATACCACCCAACACTGGGCGGCAATGGCCAAAGCAATTGCGCCGCAAGGGGGCATTTGCTCCATCGTTGAAACACCCGAACCCGTGGAACTCGGTTTACTCAAGAGCAAAAGCGCGACTTTTGTCTGGGAATTTATGTTTACCCGGTCTATGTACCAGACACCTGACATGATTGAACAACAGCGACTGCTAAACAAAATCGCTGATCTCGTGGATGAGGATAAACTTGTCACCACAACGAATAACGTAATTCGGTCAATCAACGCCAAGAACCTTCGTAAAGCCCATGAATCGATTGAACAAGGCAATACCATCGGCAAAGTTGTACTCGCAGACTGGCCTGATGAAAAATAATAAGCACCCCTCCTTGCGAAACCAGAATTTCTCAGATCAATAAAGCAAACAAGTCCGTACCCTAATCAAAAAAACAGGATGTAAATAGCCCCTCCATCGTGTGATACTCAATGCAACGAAAAGTATGCCCGAGGAAACCCAAAAGATTGTAGACTCTGAGTTGATGAGAATGCATGAATGTGGATTCAAACCAAGATTTCTCTGCGAAAAAAGCCTCCTTCGATGAATATCAAGAGATCGAATTAGTCCCGATTTATAAGTGTTTTTCATGAAAATAATTGAATTTTCCATCCATGTCTGAGTTGAAAGCTCCAAAAACTTTCCTGACCATCCCATAGTTTCACCCAAATTCGATATTCTATTGATTTGAGATAACCATTAGGTTTGCTATAAAATGGGAGCATGAAGGATAGATGTTTATCTGAACTCTATTCATTTTACCTTTAATTACATTGGAGGTAGTGTCCCATGAAAATAATAACATTCCTTACAGTATTAAGTTTTCTTATCTTCTTTCCAAGTCTGGGTTTTGCAAAAAATGAACTGGTGATGCAAAAAGAAGTTTTAAATTATTCGCAAATGGGTATAGGTGACCAAGCCTGCATGGAGCTGATCATTATTCAAGAGGGACGGGATGTTCCAGATATGCGCAATGAGAATTGCGCTTTTAGTGAAGGGAAGTTCAATGTGACTCTTTCTGGTCCTCCGGGAACCACCGTCACTTTTTTTGGAAAAGATGGTTTCAAAAAAGGCAATGGTTTCCTGACCATTAAGAAAAAAGATGATCGGATGCTCTGGTTGTGGGATTTAATAAGTTTTCCCGCAGGCCAATGGCATACATCGGAAGCCAATAATAATTCAGGAGCGTTTGAAGCTTTTTATAATTCCTCGCCGACCTTTGAACAATCGGTGTCCTCCGTTAAATGGGGCGATCAGGTTCAATAAAGAGTCCTGAATTTATTTGAAGAAATTCACTAATTATTTTTAGGAGGGTGGTGAGTTATGAAAGTTAAAACTGTTATTATCTCTTTGAGTTTTCTTATCTGCTTTCCAAGCTTGGGTTTTGCAAAATCTGAACTGTCAATGTTTAAGGAAAAATTAAATTGGGCATCCTGGGACGGTAGAGCCGGGGACAAAGCGTGTTTCGAAACCATTATTATTAAAGAAGGACGAAATGTCCCGGATA
>JACKQG010006914.1_pt1 | contig 11693 bp, 10 predicted proteins | sample 8237621 | NCBI WGS metagenome assembly JACKQG01 (sample SAMN15677084, study PRJNA649215) | marine metagenome | biome: marine; feature: Black Sea; material: saline water; isolation source: suspended particulate matter (SPM) from the Black Sea western gyre | collected 2013-06-09/2013-06-10 | depth... | reverse complement strand
AGCTGTCAAATCTGCTACATCGCTTTCAACAGCAGTCTGACCTTGATTTATTCTACCAGAAACCGGCCGCTTTGTCAATACCCAAATTGCGCAAAATCGCAATTCTTAAGGTTTGTTTTCTCTCTCGATCACTGTTCCCAGTTTACCACACGTTCCTTGGCTTGTCAAATCTCACTTCGTCCTTCTAGCGCCCGGGCCAGGGTCACACTGTCGGCATACTCCAGGTCGCCCCCCATGGGCAGGCCCCGCGCCAGCCGCGTCACCCGTACAGACAGGGGTTTCAGCAGGCGGGCAATGTACATGGTCGTGGCCTCTCCTTCCAGATTGGGGTTGGTGGCCAGCAACACTTCCTCCACCGGCTCATCTCGCAATCGCGCCAGCAATTGGGCGATTTTCAAGTCGTCCGGGCCGATGCCTTCCACCGGCGAGATGGCTCCGTGCAATACATGGTAGAGGCCCCGATATTCCCGCGTGCGCTCGATGGCCAGCACGTCCAACGGCTCCTCAACGACACAGATGATGGAGCGGTCCCGCTCTTCAGCGCTGCAGATCGCACAGGGGCTGCTCTCGGCGATGTTGAAGCAACGGTGGCAGTGAACGACTTTCTCCTGCAGGTCTTGCAGAGCCTCCGCTAGCGCCTGGGCTTGTTCTTTCGGCTGTCGCAGAAGGTGAAAGGTCAGGCGCGAGGCGGTCTTGGGGCCAATCCCGGGCAGACGAGAGAATTCGCTGATCAGCCGTTCCACCGGTCCGGCCAGTGCCAACATGTTGTCCTCCTACATCAGGCCCGGAATGCCCAGGCCTCCGGTCAGGGCACTCAGGCGATCGGCGGCCAAGCCTTGCGAGCGCTCCACCGCTTCATTCACAGCCGCCAGGATCAGGTCCTGCAACATCTCCACATCGTCGGGGTCCACAGCTTCGGGGGAGATGGTGACAGATTGCAGCTTCTGGTGCCCTGTCATGACTACGGTGATCGCTCCCCCTCCAACGGAAACTTCAACGGTCTCTTCCTCCAACGACTCCTGGGTTTTCAGCATTTCCTCTTGCAGCTTCTGAACCTGTTGCGCTATGTCGCCCGGCCTAGGAACGCGCGCCGGGCGTCGAGCGTACCGTTTCCCCTTGGCCACGAAGTCACCTCCTGGTTACGCTGACGATTGTCGCCCCGTAGTTGGCGATGGCTTCCCGCACCACGGGGTCCTGTATCTCTTGTAGTGGTTGTTTTTCTTCTGCGGAAGCCTCGACGGTTGGCGTTGCGTCCTTCTCAGCTCGCCCTGTTTCCACAGGAATTGGGCGATCCTGTGCAGGCCGTCTCGCTTGCAGCGCTTTCTGATCGGACATCAGCACACAGCGCACCTTGTGCGGCTGTCCCAACACCGCGCTGACCGCTTGCTCCACCGCCGGCCGGTGTTCCGGGTCTTCGATCAGGCCCTTGTGGAACTCGTGGCGAAACGCGATGGTCAGCACGCCTCTTTCGACGGCGAGGGGCTGGCAGGACGAGCGCAGTGCTGCTTCAGTCTTGAAGCTGTGCTGGCGCACAGTGGTCAGGACTTCCTTCCAACGCCTCTGCAACTCCGCCATGGCGGCCGATGGTGCAGTCACCATATCCGGTGCGCTGGCCTGAGCTGGGGATGGCGGCGACAACTGTGACGGCGCGGCTTGAGGCGGGGGAGGAGAAGTCTCCGGCGTCTTTGCTGTGGCCGTGGCGCTGTTGCGCCCCCGGTTCACGGCAGCGGGCTGCGCAGACGGTGCAGCGGCCTCAATGAAGGCCAATTCCAGGGGAAGCTGTGATTGGGTCCCCCCCTTGAGTTCCAGGACTGCCTGGTTGAACAACCGCACAGCCTGCAGCAGCTCCTCTCTGCTGAAGTCGGCCGCGTGCAAGGTCATGGTGGCCAACATTTCGGAGGGCAGGTCCAGGGAAACGCCACCGGCTCCCACTTTGATCAGCAGCAACTGCCGCAGGCAGTCCAGTACCTCGCTCAACAGTTGCCGGATCTCCACTCCCCGGGCCAGCAAGCGGTTGATGGCTGCCAGGCCGGCGGGCACATCACGGGAGGCCAGGTGACCGATGAGCTCCTGCACAGCCTGGCTGCCCATGCTGCCCTGCACGATCTGCACCTGGGCCAGGGTGATCGTCTCCTGGCCGTAGGAGCGCAGTTGGTCCAGCAGGCTGATGGCATCCCGCAAGCTGCCCGTAGCGCTGCGGGCCATCTCGTCCAACGCCGCCGGCTCAACGTCCAATCTCTCTTCTTCGACGATACGTTCCAGCCGGGCGACGATCTCCGCCTTTGGAATGCGCCGGAAGTCGAAGCGCTGACAGCGAGAGCGGATAGTCAGCGGGATCTTGTGGGCCTCCGTGGTGACGAGCACAAAGATGACGTGGGGGGGTGGTTCCTCCAGCGTCTTGAGCAGGGCGTTGAAGGCTGGCTCGGTGAGCATGTGGGCTTCGTCGAGGATGTACACCTTATAGCGAGCCTGGTTGGGCACAAAGCCGATCTTCTCCCGCAGGTCGCGCACCTCGTCAATGCCGCGATTAGAGGCGGCGTCAATCTCGATGAGATCAAGCAGACGGCCCTCGTTGATAGCCTGGCAGATGGCGCAGCGGTTGCAAGGATGGTCATCTTCTTCGCTCAGACAATTGACCGCCTTAGCCAGGATGCGGGCCATGCTCGTTTTGCCTGTGCCGCGCGGGCCGGCAAAGAGATAGGCGTGGGCGATGCGACCTTCGCGCAGCGCATTGCGCAGCGTGCGGGTCACGTGTTCCTGGGCGCTGATCTCATCGTACGTTTGGGGACGCCACTGGCGGTAGAGCGCTTGTGCAGCCATCGTTGCCTCTTGTGAACTCTGGGGCGGAAAGGGCCTTTTTGAGGCAGCTCGCCTCTGACCCTAGTTTATCACCATTGGCTCATCCTGGCAAGTCCCTGGCGGGAGGGTGTGCGGAGTTTGCCAGCATCCACGTTTTGTGGTAAACTTTAGCCATGCCCCTGTAGCTCAGTGGATAGAGCAGCGGCCTCCGGAGCCGTGTGCGGGCGTTCGAGTCGCCCCAGGGGCGCTGCAAGCACAGCCCCTTCCCTGTCATAAGGAAGGGGCTTCGCCTTTCTGTACCAGTTGTGGTAGAATATGGCTCACCAGATCACCTCCACCACACCAGCTTGGGTGATCGCTTCGTCTCTGGTGATCAGTTTTGCGTCGTGAATCAACCCATCGCAGACGATCATACGATCGTGCATCGTGCGGATGGCTGTTTCGGTCTTGAGCCGCAGAACCTGTTCCAACCGCAGCGGAACCACCTCGTAGTGAGGATTGCCCGTAATTCTGTTGATGATCTTGTCCACATCGGTTTCGACACGGCCCTTCTCAATGAGGAAGATCATCTCAGCGATGACGATGACCGGGACCAACACTTTGGCCTTGCCAGCCTGGGCCTTGTCGAAAGCTTGCTTGGCTGCAGCGCTGAGCCGCGGGGAAGCAGACAAATACCAAAGCAGGCTGTGGGTATCTGTGACGTACAGGGTCTGGTTAAGCATCACCCGAGCTCTCTAGAATTCGGATTTGCTTTTCCAGACCCTCCTCCCAAATCATCTTGATCTCTTCAATCGCCTCGTCGCTGATAGCTGCCAACTCTGGGAAAGCGCCGTGGAGAGACGCTGTCTCCTTTTCCACAGTCTCTGCCTGCTCGGCAGGTCGGCGGACAAGGCGGATTCTCACTCGCTCGTTCTCTCGTAGACCAAGTGTCCGCAAAGGTTTGAGCACGCCACCTTGATAAACAGCATCAACGGTTACAGCCTGAGCCATTTTCATCACCTCCAGGCTTATTGTATCACATACGGTTAGTCGGTGTCAAAAATGGAACCCGACACTTTCCTCCAGCAGATCAAACGCCAGCGGTTCTACCGCGGGCAGATCGTGCACGTGCAGCGGCTGCCAGCACGCCAGGCGCGCTACGGCAAGCTGCGCCACCGCCTCAGCCCGGCGCTGCGAGCGGCATTGAAGCACGCCGGCACCCCGCGGCTCTACACGCACCAGGTCCAGGCCATCAACGCCGCTTTCGCCGGCCAGCACCTGGTCGTGGCCACCTCCACCGCCAGCGGTAAAACGCTCTGCTACAACGTGCCGGTGCTGGAAACGCTGCTGGCCGACCGCGCCGCACGCGCCCTCTACCTCTTCCCCACCAAAGCGCTGGCGCAGGATCAGCTCGGCAAGCTCAACAGCCTGCTGGCCGTTCTGGAAAAGGGGGAGGGGTTAGGAGTTAAGGGGGGCGAAACACCCCTAACCCCCATCCCTTATCCCCTAACCCCTGCAACCTACGACGGTGACACGCCACGGGCCGCTCGCTCGCGAGTGCGCCGCTCATCCCGCATCGTGCTGACCAACCCCGACATGCTGCACGTGGGCATTCTGCCCAACCACCACCTGTGGGCTAACTTCTTCCGCGGCCTGCGCTACGTGGTGCTGGACGAGGCGCACCAGTACCGCGGCGTCTTTGGCTCGCAGGTGGCCTGCGTGCTGCGCCGCCTGCGCCGCGTCTGCGCCTTCTACGGCAGCCAGCCGCAGTTCATCGCCTCCTCGGCCACTATCGCCAACCCGGCCCAGCACTTCGGCTTGCTCACGGGGCTGGAGGCCACGGTGGTGGATGACGATGGCTCGCCCCACGGCCCGCGGCACTTCGCGCTCTGGAATCCGCCCTTCGTGGATCGGGCGCGCACGTCCCGCCGCAGCGCCAACGCCGAGGCCACAGCGCTCCTCGTGGAACTGGTGCAGCAGCGCGTGCGCAGCATCTGTTTCACCCGCGCCCGCCGCGTGGCCGAGTTGATCCTGCGCTACGCCCGAGAAGCGTTGCAGGAGACCGCGCCGCAACTGGTTGGTCGGGTCAAGGCCTACCGCGCCGGCTATCTGCCGCGGGAGCGGCGGCAGATCGAGCAGGAACTTTTCCGCGGCGACCTGCTGGCGGTGACCGCCACCACGGCGCTGGAGCTGGGCATTGACGTGGGCCATCTGGACGCCGCTCTGCTGGTGGGCTATCCGGGCACGGTGGCCAGCTTCTGGCAGCAGGCCGGCCGCGCCGGCCGCGGCGAACGGGCCTCGCTGGCCGTGCTCATCGGCCTGGACAATCCCCTGGATCAGTATTTCATGCGTCACCCGCGGGAGCTGTTTGGCCGCTCGCTGGAGCACGCGCTCATTGACCCCGATAACGTCTACGTGCTGTTGCGGCATCTGCCCTGCGCGGCGCACGAGGTGCCCCTGTCGGTGGAGCCGGAGCAAGGCCGCGGCGCGGCCGCCTTCGACGACGAGGCTCTGTTCGGTCCCGGCTTCGTGGAGGCGATGGTGCAACTGGAGCGGCAGGGGGCGCTGGACTACCGCTCCAACCGCTGGTTCTACAGGCGCGGCGACTACCCGGCGCAGGACGTCAGCCTGCGCTCGGCCGGCAGCGAGCGCTTCGTCCTGCTCAACGAAGCCGACGGCTACCGCACGCTGGAGGAGATGGATGCGGCGACGGCACCGCTGCGGGCGCATCCGGGGGCCATCTACCTGCATCAGGGGGAGACCTACCTGGTCACCCAGTACGACCCGCAGATGCAGAGCGCCATCGTGCGTCCGGTGGAAGTGGACTACTACACCCAGCCGCGGGAAGTGAACGACGTGCGCATCATCCGCTCGCTGGCCCACCGGCGGTTGGGCGCGGTCACCTCCTACCTGGGCCAGGTGCGGGTGACCTCGCAGGTCATCGGCTACCGGCGGCTGCAGCAGACCTCGGAGGCGGTGCTGGGCGACGAGTGGCTGGACATGCCGGCGCAGACCTTCGACACGGTGGCGCTGTGGTGGGACGTGCCCCCGGAGGTGCGACGGGAGGTGACGCGGCGAGGGTTGGATTTCCTGGGCGGCCTGCACGGCGTGGAGCACGCCGCCATCTCCATCCTGCCCCTCTTCGCCATGTGCGATCGTTGGGACATCGGCGGGCTTTCCACGCCCAGCCATCCGGACACGGAGCAAACGCAGGTCTTCATCTACGATGGCTTTCCGGGCGGCGTGGGCATCGCCGAGAAGGGATTCGAGCTGCTGCCGGAGCTGTGGCGGGCCACGCTGGAGGTGGTGCGCGACTGCCCCTGCGCCGACGGCTGCCCCAGTTGCATCGTCAGCCCCAAGTGCGGCAGCGGCAACGAACCGCTGGACAAGCAGGCGGCGATCCGCATCCTGCAAGCGCTTCTCAAGAGATAGTTTCAAGCTCCAGGTTTCAGGTTCAAAGGTTGCCCATCCAAGGTCCGAGGATGGAAACCTTGGAACTTTTGAACTTTCGAACCTGGAACTCGTTTTGACGAGAAGGGGATTTCGGGCTACAATGGGTCGGTTGGGAGACAGATGATGCGCAAAGTGGTGCAGGTATTGGCGACCATCGGCGGGGCGAGCGCGGCGGTACTGGGCTTGGTCAGCGGGCTGCTCTATGCCGTGCTGCCCTGGCTGGGACTGGGAGCAAACACAGGGAGACTGCAGGGCTTCGTGATGAGTGGGGCCTTCATAGCTCTGGGGGTCGGGCTAGGGCTGCCACTGGCCTGGACAGGCCTGCGAGCATTGAGCGGCACGCCTTCCCGAACAGTGCGCTGGCCGCGCTTCTGGCTGCTGATGCTGCTTTTCCTGCTGGCCGTGGCCATTGGCCAGGTTCTGCTCATCGCTGCCCCGCTGCCGTGGCTGTTTTTTCCCCCGTTCTACGTCCTCGGGGTGGCGCTGCCCATGGTTGCCGTGCTGAGCCTGGTGGGACGGCGGCTGGCCCAGGGCGGGCTGGCGGCCAGCCGGCGCGAGGTGCTGGCCCAACTGAGCAGCGGAGCCTTCCTGGGCACAGCGGCGGCCTTCACGTTGGAAGCCTTGGTGATCATTGCCCTGGCCCTCGTCGTCGTGCTGGTGATGGCCCTGGTCCCCGGCGGCGTGGAGCGGATGCAAGCACTGCTTGCCGCCTTCCGGTCGCCAGAAGGCCTCTCGGACCCCGGCCAATGGCTGTCGCTGCTCCGCTCGCCGTGGGTGATCGGTCTGGCGCTTTTCGTGGCCTCGGGGCTCGCGCCGGCCATCGAGGAGGCGGTCAAACCGTTGGGCGTGCTGCTGATGGGCTACCGGCGGCCCAGCCGGGCGCGAGCTTTCCTCTGGGGGGTGGCGGGAGGCGCGGGATTCGCTCTGGTCGAGGGACTGATGAGCGGCACGCTGGCCCTGGCGGACGAGAGATTGTGGGCCTTTGCCATCGTCACCCGGGCGGGGACGGTGGTCATCCACTGCCTGGGCGGCGGGCTGATGGGGCTGGGCTGGCAAACGCTGCTGAGCGGGCGGCGCCGCTGGCGTGGGCTCGCCGCCTACGTCGTGGCCGTGGCGCTGCACGGCCTGTGGAACGCGCTGGCGGTGGGCATGGCGCTGGTCGGCTTGCTGGCCCCGGCAAGTGCTGCGGACGAGGTGACCATGGGGCTGAGCGGCCTGGGCATGATGTTGGCGTATGCCATGCTGGGCGGCCTGGTGATCGCCGAACTCGCGTTGCTCGCTTACATCTCCCGGCGGCTGGCAACCGCTGAGGAGAACCGCATGAAGCGTGATCGGGAAGGGGAGCATGACGAATAAGTTGCGCACCGTGCACATTGGCCTGGGCCACATGGGGGCCGAGATCGCCCGCCTGGTGCACCGGCGGGACGACATGGAGATCGTGGGGGGCGTGGACGTCGCCCCGGACAAGGTTGCTGCTGACCTGGGGGAGGTGATCGGTCTGCAGAATCGCCTGAACATTGCCGTGGCCGGGACCATCGAGGCGGCGCTGTCCGAAACGCAGGCCGACGTGGCCATTCAAGCCACCGGCTCCTACCTGCCCCAGGTCTATCCACAACTGGTGCAACTTGTCGAAAGCGGATTGCACGTCGTTTCCACCTGTGAGGAGCTGGCCTATCCGGCCTGGCAGTATCCCGAACTGGCCGCGGAGCTGGATCGGCTGGCCCGCCAGCGCGGCGTGGCGGTATTGGGCACTGGCGTTAACCCTGGCTTCGTCATGGACAGGTTGCCTGTTACCCTGAGCGGTGTGTGCCAGGAAGTGCGCTCGGTGCGGGTGACGCGGGTGGTGGATGCCGCCCGGCGGCGGCTGCCGCTGCAACAGAAGACCGGGGCCGGGCTGACCGCCGCCGAGTTTGCGGCCCGCGTGCAAGCCAAAGCCATCCGGCACGTCGGCCTGCCGGAATCCATTGCCTTGATTGCCAAGGCGCTCGGCTGGACGCTGGACGACATCCAGGAGACGATTGAGCCGGTGATCGCTCAGCGGCCGCTGGCCAGCGAGTTTATAACCGTGGCGCCGGGCCAGGTGGCGGGACTGCATCAGGTCGGCCGCGGGCTGGTCGGGGGGCGGGAAGTCATCACGCTGGACTTGTGGATGACCTTGCAGGCCGAGAACCCCCGCGACGAGGTGCAGATCGCAGGCATCCCGCCCATGCACATGGTCATTGGCAACGGCACGCACGGCGACCGGGCCACGGTGGCCGCGATGGTCAACGCCATTCCGCTGGTGGCCGCCGCGTCGCCGGGCCTGAAGACGGTGCTGGACCTGCCGGCAGCCGCCGGCTGGGGTGTATGAGTCAGAAGAGGGAATGATGTATTTCGCCGGTGTGGACGTGGGAGCCATCACGGCCAAGGCGGCCCTTCTCGATGACAGCAGGCTCGTGGCCTCGGCGGTCATGGCCGCCGGGTACAACCGCGCCGAGGCCGCCCAGCAGGTGCTGGCTCAGGCGCTGCAGCAAGCCGGGCTGGAGCGGGCGAACGTCGCCCGGCTGGTGGCCACCGGCTACGGCCGCGTGCAGGTGCCCCACGCCGACCGCACGGTCACGGAGATCACCTGCCACGGCCGCGGCGCGCACTGGCTCTGCCCGGACGTGCGCACGGTCATTGACATCGGCGGTCAGGATTCCAAGGGCATCGCCGTCAGCGCTGCGGGCAAGGTGGTGGACTTCGTGATGAACGACAAGTGCGCTGCCGGCACCGGGCGCTTCCTGGAGATCATGGCCCATGCCTTGGAAGAGGATATGGATCGCTTCGGAGAGCTGGCGCTGTGCGCGTCGCGGCGGGTCACCATCAGCAGCACCTGCACCGTCTTCGCCGAGTCGGAGATCGTCACGCACATCGCCGCTGGCGTGCCCAAACCGGAGATCATCGCCGGCATCCACGAGGCTATCGCCGCCCGCATCGTCAGCATGGTGGCGCGTATCCCCGTGCAGGACGTGGTGATGCTCAGCGGGGGCGTGGCCCGTAACACGGGTGTGGCGCGCATGCTGGAGGAAAAGCTAGGCCGCAGCATCGTCGTGCTGCCGGAAGCGCAGGTCACCGGCGCCATCGGCGCGGCGCTTTTTGCGCGGGATGGGTAAGGGTTGGTACATTGGTACACTGGTAGATTGGTAGATTGGTAGATTGGTAGATTGGGAGCAATCGGCTTGCTAGTAGTTCAACCAATTCACCAGTTTACCAATCTACCAGTTTCTCAGTATACCAGCATGGGGAGGAAAACGTGAGTAAATCGAAGGTAGCAGTTCTGAGAACCACACCGGAGACGGTGCTGGATGATTACCAGCGGCTGTGCCAGTTGGCCGGGATGCGGGAGGCGCTGTCCCCATCGGCGACTACCATCCTCAAGGACAACATCAGTTGGCACCTGCTTTACCCCAGCGCCAACACCACGCCCTGGCAACTGGAGGGCACTATCCTGGCGCTGCGCAGCAGCGGCTTCAGCGATCTGGTGGACGTGCACAACCGCACCGTGGTGACCATCGCTGACCTGGGCGATCGTTACAACAAATTTGGCCCCGTGCTGGACAAGCATGGCGTGCCCAAGAAGTATAACTTCAAACCGGAGGACATGACCTGGATCGAGTATCAGCCCCAGGCCAAAATGGCTGTGCTGGACAAGATCTTTCCCGACGGCATCTATGTCCCCGACTACTTCATGGGCAAGAACATTGTCCACCTGCCGACGGTCAAAGCGCACACCTACACCGTCACCACCGGGGCGATGAAGAACGCTTTCGGCGGGCTGCTCAATGTCAACCGGCACTACACGCACACCTGGATCCACGACACGCTGGTGGACCTGCTGGCCATCCAGAAGGAGATCCACACGGGCATCTTCGCCACCATGGACGGCACCACGGCGGGCAGTGGCGCAGGCCCGCGCACGATGATCCCTCACCAGAAGGATGTCATCCTGGCCTCCGCCGACCAAGTGGCCATTGACGCCGTAGCCGCGGCGATGATGGGCTTCGACCCGTTGAAGATCCCCTACATTGTCCACGCCACTGAACGAGGCCTGGGTCAGGGGAACCCGCGGGAGGTGGAGATCGTGGGCCAGCCAGAACTGGCCGACGAGCGCTGGGGCTTCAAGGTCAGCGCCAACCTGGGCACGGGCGTGGGCATGCTGCTCTGGCGCTCGCCGCTCAGGGTCTTCCAGAAGCTGCTGTTCCACACGCCGCTGGTCAAGATCTTCATCTTCGCCAGCGAGACCTATCATGACCGGGTCTGGTACCCACTGAAAGGGCGCAGGGTCACAGAGCAGTGGAAGCGGGAAAGCCCCTGGGGACGGCTGTTTGAGAGTTATCCGGAATAGGGGCCCAGGCAACGAGTGAGGAGCGATGCGAGGCGAACGAGGGATGGAACAGAAGTTGGAACAGGAGATCGCTGAACTGGAAGCCCGCCTGGTTGACCTGGAGGCGCGCATGCCGGCGCATAGTGTGCCTCCGGCACTGATCGCCCAAATGGACGAGTTAGAAGAGCTGTTGGCCGAAGCCCTGGAGCGTCTGGCGGCGCATCAGTAACAGCGGGCGATCCATGCCTCAAACGAGGCGTTACTCTATGTACTTCAGGAAATGCAAAATGGCAAAGAGACCTGCTTTGGACGGACTGGACCTCAGCCTGGGCAAGCGGACGCGCCTGCACCGGCTGCTCTACGAGCACGGCCCGGGCAATGGCACGCTGCTGCTCCTGCCCATTGACCAGGGGCTGGAGCATGGCCCTGTGGACTTCTTCCCCAACCCGCCCAGCGCTGATCCGGACTATCAGTGCCGGCTGGCCAAGGAAGGCGGCTACTCGGGCATCGTCTTCCACATCGGGCTGGCGCAGAAGTACATGAAGGCCTACGCCGGCGAAGTGCCCCTCGTCCTCAAACTCAACGGCAAAACCGGCATCCCCTCCGACGCCGAGGCCTTCTCGGCCGTCGAAGCCAGCGTGGAAGACGCCGTGCGGCTGGGGGCCGATGCGGTGGGCTACACGCTCTACGTGGGCTCGCCGGCGCAGGACCGGGACTTCCTCCAGTTGGGGGAGGTGCGGGAGGAGTGCGACCGTTACGGCCTGCCGCTCATCGTCTGGTCCTACCCCCGCGGCGCGGCGATAGGGGAAAAAGGCGGCCGCGACAGCATCTACGCCGTGGACTACGCGGCGCGGCTGGCCGATGAGTTGGGCGCTGACATCGTCAAGCTCAACGTGCCCAAGTTCCGAGACCCGCGCAACGCCGAAAGCCCCGCTCCCTACCGCCAGCTTTACGAGGCATGGAAGGAACTGGACGAGAACGAGGCCTACCGCCTGGCGGTGCAGAAGGTCGTCGCCTCGGCGGGCAAGACGATGGTGCTTTTCTCTGGTGGCAGCAAGATGGGCGACGAGGATCTGCTGCTGAAGGCCCGCCTGTGCATGGAGGCCGGGGCCACGGG
>JACKQG010006913.1_pt1 | contig 11695 bp, 11 predicted proteins | sample 8237621 | NCBI WGS metagenome assembly JACKQG01 (sample SAMN15677084, study PRJNA649215) | marine metagenome | biome: marine; feature: Black Sea; material: saline water; isolation source: suspended particulate matter (SPM) from the Black Sea western gyre | collected 2013-06-09/2013-06-10 | depth... | reverse complement strand
CTAAACCTTCAAGTAATTTTTGTGTAACTTCATCATCAGATAAATTAATTCCTGATTGTTTTAATTCTTGTTGTATTACGTTTACTCTTTCTTTAATTATACTTAAATCTTTAATATCAAGTAATTGGTTTTGGGCATCTTCTATAATATTCTGAACAGTTTGATTTTGTGATATTAAGGAATCTGTAGTTGCTTTTATTTGTGATTCCATAACTAAATCTATAGTTTCATTTGACATTTCACTAGCGATAAGTTTAGAAATTGCATTAACATCACCTTTATCCATAACAGCTTTAACAGATTTATAATAATCTTCAGTCTTATATGTTTTTAATATTAAGGCTTCTGTTTCAAATTGAAATTGTTTTCTATTTTTATTCCATTCTAACCACTCTGTTCCATTGTTTAAAGTTTTACTAGGTTCAGGATTGTCTGAATACCATTTATCAACTCTTTTAGAATATTCATTAAGAACAGTCTGAGCTATAATTCTTCTTTTAACTTCATCATTTTCTATTTTAACTAATCTATTATCTACTAATAAAGTGTCCCATACAAATTTCTTACTCCCTTTCCAAAACTCATCATTTTGAAATGGAAATAAAGTTAAATTGTTTTCTTTTCTATTTTTAGCTCCTGTCCAAGCAGACATAAAGGAAACCATATCACTAGGATTACCCCCTGCATTAGCTAAATCATTAATCATTTTATTAGGGTCTTCAATATAAACACCTTTTTGAATTTGTGACATTATAAAATCTATTTGTTCTTGGTCTCTATCTAATTCATTTATATTAGATTTAATTTGAACAACTGAAGCCGCTAAAGAAGGGGCAAAGTCTATCATCGCATTTAATGTTTCTTCAGCCTTTTTCTCATATTCCATAATTTGTGTAGGACTTGCACCATCTTTTTCAACAACTGTACCATCAGATAATGTACCACCATTAGAATAAGCAAAGAAATCATTAATAAAATTAGTTTCTTTTATAATTTTTCCTCTAGTTAAATTATTCCAATTTCTAGTTTCAATAGCATCTTTTTGAGAAAGAATACTTCCTCTTAATTTTGAAACTTCTTCAGCATTATAAGTTTCAGCTAATGAACCTAATTTGTGTTTACCACCTCTAGCTTCTTCTAATAATAATTCTGCGTGTTCTAATTGTTCTACAGTTGTAGCTGTTCTTACTAAATCTTCAATAAAGAGAAACATAGCTTTATTCTTAGCCGCATTATTAACAAAGTAATTTTTTTCCTTACCACTAAAAGGAAGAGGTGAACCAAAAGATTCTACTAATTGCCAAGCCTTCCCTTCTTCAAACCCATTTAATTCATATTCTCCTTTTAAAGAACTTACAATTCCATTGATTTTTTGATTCTCTTGATAAATAGCTCTTTCTTCTGCATCTTTTGTAAGAGCTTTAGCTTTATATTCATTAAATACTACAGCAAATCCTTCAGTATAAAATTTTCCTCGTTCATCAAAATTAGGAGTATACCCTTGCCAAAAAGATTCTAAAGTTTGTTCTCTAGGTTTATAATTTCCTATTTCTGCTGTAATTTTATTTATAGTTTCATAGGCTTCTATTCTGCCTATCTGTCCTTCAACAACAGCTTCAGTATATTTATGTTCTAAATCTTTATGTTTACCTGCTAAAATTTCTTTATTAATATCTTCACTAGATTTTCCTGAAGCATATAATTTTTGCATTTTCTTTGTAGCCACATCTTGCATACCTTCAACACTAGCTGTCGCCCAATTTGCTACAGCAGGTGTTAAATCATTTTGAAGAGCAGATACAATTTGTCCTAGTTCTGTAGATGCAGGGTTTCTATTGCTTTTAGGTGCACCTTTAAATCCTGCACCTAGATACTTGTTTGTTACTTGTGATTTATATGCCATAATTAAATTTTATATTTTTTATAATTTTTGTCGCTCCTCTTTGTGTATACGCCGTTGTGTCTATTTTTATTATCTTGAACAGCATAATTAATTCCTGCTGAAGCAATTTGCATACTTGTACCAAGTAGACTAGGTTGAGTAGGAGAAGTAAGACTACTATATCCTTTAACCATATGAGCATATGCTTCGTGTTCTTGATGTTGTAATGTAGTCATATCTTTAGTAAATTGGAAACCAACATAGTTTAAATCATTATCAGCTACACCACCAACAGATTGCACAGCTCTAAGAGGATTACCAAATCCTAAATTTAATGCTGTTGCTATATCTAAGGCTTTTTTCTGTTTAATTTTAAATTCTTCTAATGCTTTTTCTCTAACAGCATTTCCTGATTCATTATCAATTTTAGATAAATCGTACAAATAAGATTCATTATAATGACCCATAGCCACTTTATTATCTGCGGCGTGTTGTTTAGCGACATTCTTTTGGTTTTGATAGTTTAAGACTGTACTTGCCACAGTCATTATAACTTGTGCTTCGGGACTACACATTATTTTTATTTGTTTCCTTTATCATTAGTAAGAAGGGTAATTTACCCACTCCATATTGTTTAATTTCTTCTTTAGCTTCAAAGCCTAAAAATTGAAGCCATTTTAATGACTTCCAATTTCGCCTATCCACCCAGTTGTATATATAAGTATATCCTTCACTCATTTGTGATACCCAGTAAGGACATTCTTTTATAAATTGTTTTGTATGTTTAAATAAATCTTCACTTGATAATAACCAAGCTATTCCATATTCAGGGTCTTTTGTAGGAGCAACCCCAAACATACCTATAACTCCTTCTTTAGCTGTTCCTATAATAGTATAGCTTCTAGCTTCTTTATAAGTGAAAGGTATAACAAGAGCTTCTAACGGCGATGAACCATTTGATGCTCTTATCTCTTCCCTATCTGCTATACGCATTTTAGGTGCTAATTGTATTGCGTCAGCTAATATCGCAGGACGCACATAGTTTTCTTTTTCCATTATATCCTATTTGCTCGGTTATGATAATAACCTTCTACTTCAGCACTTGCTACATACATAGGTAAGTGTGAACTAGATTTAATGTCAAAAGTAAAATCGGTATTTCTACATTGTATTGGTACTTTAATTGTTCCTGAGTGTAATGCAGGAGCACCAATAGTGCTTCCTGAAGTTCCAAGAACATATCCGTTCATTACAGTTGTAGATGTACTTCTGTTTTCAGGTGTAACTTCTGCTGTGAAGAATCCTGAGTTTTCGTAAGTTAATGCTATATTTCTAATTTGATAACGACCTGTAGTTACAGCTAAAAGTCCTCTCCCAGTATTTTCTCTAACATACTGAGGAGATAATGTATATTTAGATTCGTAAGGTGTTCCTATCCATAAGCTAGTATGATTACCAACTAACGTATAAGAAGGAGCAACAAAATTTGTAACAGCTAATCGTGTAGGGTCAGAAGAAGTTACAGTTAAATTTGAATCTCCTGCCACTGCTCTTGTAACTGTAATAATAGGTGAACCTGCCGCAGGATTTGGAGCTGAATATCCTGCTAAATTATTAATACCAAGAACTCCACCACTTCCTACAGCAATATTATCTGCTACATCATCATTCGTTCTTGAACCACCAACTGAAAATTCTAAAGCTGGAGCAGGGTCACTATTTGTAGCTGTCATAGTTGTAGATACACCTGCGTTATCTGTAATTGTTATGGTACTACCTACTGCAATATTTGCCGCATCTGAAACTGTTATTGTGCAAGTTGCATTTGAAGCAGAAGTTAAAGCATAATCTGTTCCATCAGTTTTATCAACTGCCATTAATCCTGTTTTTGCTCCATACGGAGAAGTTAAAGTTGTTAAATTAGTGCCACTTGAATATGTACCTGTTACTGATGCCATCTTATCAATATATATACCAAAACCTAATGTTGCATCTTTTAAATTTCTTAAATCTACTTTAAATAATTTTGTTGTTTGTCCTTCAGCCGTAAATAAATAAACATTACTTTCTATTGAAAATCCACCAAGTATTTTAACACCTGCAAATTCCCATTTAGACCAAGCGGTTTGTACTTTTTCACCACCATCAAAGAAATATTTATATATATACATCGTATCAGCATTAGTTGCTGTTACATCTGAACTTGCTGAATAAGGTGCAACCTGTGAATCTGCTGTATCAGAACATAAAATTGCTAGACAATCCTCAACTGTATTACTTATAATTTGATAAGCATTAGTTGGAATTAATGTTTGTACTGAAACTGAAATATCTAAACCATCATTTGTTAATGTATCATCATCAGAATAGTATTCTCTTATTGCTGTATTGTTTGTTCTTGCTTGAGCAAAGTATGCAAACTTTCCTGCTCCTATTGGAGTTACATTATCATCGTGTTCAAAACTTGAAACTTCATTTAAGATAGCAGTCGTAGGACTAATTGTATCTCCTGCGTGGTCAAGTTTATATTGAGCTGTATCTGAAAATAATAATAATGTTTCATTAAATGATACAGAGTTTTTCAAAGTATTAACTTGTGTTCCTGAAGCCGCTATATCAATAGGGTCAGTATCTAAAACTTGTGTAACTGTTGTAGCAAAGAAATTAAAATAACTAGCATTTTCAGCTAGAATTAAATTCTCTCCTGATAAAATTCCTAATCTGTTTTTATAAAAAGTTAAATTCTGTATTGTTTTACCTACAAAAGAAGGGTCAGTATTAGTATCTGTTGCATCTCCACAACTTCTATCTGTCCAATCTAATTTTTGAAATGTAAATGTACCATCATTATTATTTATCAATGCGTGAGGCATTGTAGTATCTGTCAAACCTAAACTTGTAGCAGGAGCTAGTGTTTCAGTCCATACACCTAGTCCTTCAAATTTTACATAGTAATCAGAAAGAGTATCTCCTTCATCACCTGTAATTTTAACAATAGTATCTACTTTTCCATAATAAGGTAATTTTGTAAAATCTTGTATTTTATCTCTAATAGCATACATCGCTGTATCACCTGAACCATCACCAGTTGTTACAGTATAACCTGCATTTCCATCAGTAGGCTTACCATAAATAACTGAATTGTGTTGTTCAAAAGTAAATTCCGCAGTGATTGGAGCATAATTATTTAATCCTTGTGAACTAGATACAGTTGCTCCTGTTGCTTTATTAATTGTTTTAAATGCTATTCCATTAGCACTAGCATTATAATGTGCACTTCCAGTACCATATAAAAGTATATCTATTATTTTAGATGTATCTCTATATTTACTATCTGTAGAAGCATCGTGTCCTGTAGGTACTTGAAATATTACTTCATATCCTTCAGTGATTCCTGCTGTAACAATATCAGGGTGATTAACCCCAACTTTATATTCTCTACCATAATTTGTTGATTTACAGTAAACGTGAAATTCCTCTATTTTTGCCGCAGATGTTGTACTATCAGCAGTGGGAGTAATAGACTTATTAACAACAAAGGTGTAATCAGCAATATTAACCATACGAAAATCAGCTTTAGGATTAGTAGTATTAAGATATGTATTTCCATCAGGATAAGTGACAGTTTTTTCATTACCCGCCAAGTCGTAGACTTTAACTCCATTGTCATAGAACGCACAAATATAACGATTTGATTCATCTCTTTGAATATTCCATATTTTAGTTGTATTAGGAAAGACATTAGTTCCATCTAATGTAGCGACATATTCTAAAGGTGGTCTCTTTGATAATCCATCTACAATATTATTTTGGAAATTAACTTGGTCTTGACCTTGATTAATTCCTCTTTGAGATGGAGTTTGTTGAGACATACCATTTAGAAAATTAGGTATAGATTGTGAAACAACGCCGCCCATTAATAAGTCCTTCTTATAGTCCTGTTTATTATTGAATTTGTATTAACATCGCCTTCTAATATATTGGCATCAGCACTTCTGCTATCTGCTTGTCTAAAAGCGGCTAATGCTTCTTGTTCATCATTTCCTGCCAATTCAGTAATTCCTTTGTCTCCAATATATCTTGAAGCAAAACGTCTCGCTGATTTAGCGGCTATGTATTGCCTTGCGTATTCAGGGAGTTGTTCAAATTGTTGGACTAAGACTAAGTCCACTGTAGGTAGGGTTGTGTTTGTGCCAAATACATCTGTATGATTATCCATATCGTATAGAAAACCATTACGAATAACCAAGTTTCTAAATCGGTATTGTGCAGATGCGTCTGCTTGAACACAATTAGATGGTAAAGGTACTTTATTATCAGTATTTCTTGTTAAAACATAAGCATAATGAGAATTGAAATTCCACCCCATAGACTGAATTGACATAGATGTTTCATCTAAAATATTTTTAGCGACAGATACATCAGTAGTTACTGTTCCTGTTATACTATTAACGGGAGCTTCTCCAATTACTGACAGCATTTGATTAACTGTTTGTAGTTCAGTTGTGGGTGTAATTTGTGTTGCCATTGTTTATACTATTATTGCTATTAATAAAATTATTGAGAAAGTAATACTAACTTTTTTATGTTCATTCCAAAAATGTTTTACTTCCAAAGCTATTTCGTTTATCTTTTCCATAAGTTTTTATGTCCTTTGTTAATTAAAAGTAGAAAAGGGGGATTGCTCCCCCTAATCTATTGTGGTGTAATAAAGAAACTATTACGCTTCTTTAATTCCTACAGCCGCTTCAGGTCTAAGGACTCCGTGTCCCATAGCATATTTAGCGACCATTAATGTACCTTGTCTTCTGATGTCATATTCTGACTCAACAGCCAAGTCCATAAGTTTAACAGTACCAACTGCACTAGGGTGTGATACTAGACCTTCATAGTTAGTCAGGTTTACAGATTGAGGCGTTCCGCCTGTTGCTGTTTGACCTGCGTCTACATCTGAAACGCCTACATCATCTTTCACAAAATGAGCCATAGGTACTAAATCAATACCAGCTATTTTTGCTACTCTACCTTCTGCGATTGAACCTCTACCACTAAAGTCTACGTTAATAGCATTAGTTGCATTGGACAATTTGTAGTACATAGTTGGGTCTAAGAAGCATTTTCTGCCTTCACTCGGAACATAGTTATTATCTAAGTTCGTTGCACAGTCAAACAATGCCGCAATAAAACCATTTGCACTTGTTGCCGCAGTCGCATTAGCGATGTCGGTATTTGTCACAGTTGAACCAGCACCATATCCTGTATCAGATACGTTTGCCGCCGCTTGTGACGCTAAGCCAATAGTTTGTAAAACGTGCTTGTCTTTAACAAAAGCTAAAGCTCTGCCAATTTCAGCAGAGTACGCACTTCTTACGTCCCAATGATTCTTAGCTTCTTCAATATTTGATAAAAATACTGAAGACATTAAAAGGTCATTAATTGTAATAACCTTTTCGTTGTGGTTTACATCAGAACCAGTAATTTCTGCTCCTGCTGTATGATAAGAAGCGTCAATTCTGCCCATCACTGGGAAGGTTGCACTCTTACCACTTGAGATAGAACGAACCATCTCTTGTCCGCCTGTTTTTGAAGCTCTGTCAAAAGAAGTAAGAACTTCTCCCGCAAAAACTTTTAAAAACAATGCGTCTTCTGTTCCAGCTTTGTTTACTAGACCGACTGAAACGGGTGTTGCATTTGCCATAATATATTCTCCTTTGAATTTATGGTTTGTTAATAAAAGCCTTGTATTTTCAGCTTCTTATACTAAATTGTCTTCCCGCAGGAAGGTCAAGATAATCTACTTATTTACTTGGCAGTTGCCACCTATAAAGGTTGCACAACTATTTTTTATTTTTCTTAGAATCTTCTTGAGCTTTATCAAGAAGTTCATTTATATTCTTTAACGCTAAATTAGATATGGTTAATTTATCATATCTCTTTTTAATTGTTTCAAGAATATTATCGTGGTCAGGAACACCTACTGGATTTTTCAAGTAAGTATCAACAACCGAAGTATGTTCAGCAATCTCTGCTTCATACTTTTTCTTTAAAGCGTATAAAAACATACACTACCTCTTCTTCTTTTTGTTCTTTTTCTTCTTCTTATCTTTTTTCTTTTTTTTCTTTTTTGCCATTGTATTATCCTTTATTAGATTTTACTATTAGCTAGTTTATTTTTTACTTCAGCTTGATAAGCAGGGTCTTTAGCATATCTAGGGTCAGACATCGCTTGTGTCACTTGAGCCCAAGATGCAAAACCTTGTTCACCACTAGGAGATGCTTTACCTTCAACTAATGTAGGTTCACTTCCTGTTGATTGTGCATATCTTGCTTTAAGTCCTACTACTGCTAACTTCACAGCTTCTAAATCTTTGCTGTTTACCGCAGTATTGTAAGCCTGTTTTTCAGTTTCAGTTAAATTTTGTCCTGCCCATTCAGACATACTATCATATGCCTCTGTGCCACCAACTAAATTTTTAACTGTTGCTGATTGTTGGTCAGCTATTGCTTGTTGTCCTGCAATAAATCTGTCCACATATTCTTTTGGAATCCCTGCTTTTTCTAATGATTTATAAGAACCATCAGCAAGTTTGCCATCTTTAGCAAACTCCTCAGAGAGTGTTTCCATATTTAAACCTGCACTATCTACAGCCTTTGTAGCTATATCTAAATCAGATTTAGGTTGTTCTGCTTTTACTTCTTCTTTTACTTCAGTCTTTGAAACTGGGTCTACTGATTTTTCAGTAGGTTGAGATTGCTCACCAAGTTTTTTCTCTAACTCTGAATACGATTTGACTAATTCATCAACTGAGTTGAATTTTTCAGGCAAACCTTCAGGTTTACTTTGTGTAGGCTTCGTCTCTTCCACTGTTTTATCTGTAGTAGTTTCGGGACTTGTTATTTCCACTTTATCTACCATAAATTTTTTCTCCTAATTATTGTGGTTTCGTCATATTACCTGCAACGGGAGCAACGGCTTTCTCAGCCATTTGCATCATCTGCTGTTGTTGTTGTTGCTGTTGCATAGCTTCTTGCTCAGCCGCTAATTCTTCCTCAGTCTTAATTAAACCTTCCATCTCTATACCTAAACTGGTAGCGATACGTTTAATTAAATCCGAAGAATTTAACGATTGAACTACTTGTGGATTAACCTGAGCTAGATTAACTATCTCAGCCACAAATTCTCTTAATTTTTGTAAATCATTTCCTCTACCTAATGCTTCAATCCCTGTAATAATTGTAGGTGTAACTGAATCTTTAGGTAATGGTGGAATTTCTTTTGCTTCTTGCATACGTTTCATTAGTATTTTAACTAATGGTAATTGAAACTCTTGTGATAGTAATGAATATACACCACCCATAGCAGTTTCTAATTGTTCTGCCATATATCTAATTTCTTGAGCTGTTACTCTTTCAGCATCTCTTTGTATTGCAGTGTGTAATAAGAAAGCATAAGACATACGCTCTTCTAATTTAGCAATACTTCTTTCAACTACTTGTAAATCATATTGTTTTTGTGCTTGTAATACAGAGACATCATCTTCAGAACCAGTAATAATATCACCATTTCTAGTAAGAGCTAAATCTCTTTTCTTTGTTACAGAATTAGGTTTAACCATAAATACTATTTTAGAAGAAGCCGCCGCACTTTCAACAAGTGCTTGAGACAATCCTTCTAATGATTTAAGGTCTCCTAAAAATTCTTCTACATAACCTCTACCATAATCTTCACCATCAACTCTAACCATTCTTAAAGCGGCGTAAGGCATTTGGTCTTCAGTAAAATTTCCTATTGATTCAGGAATTTTCATTCCATTTACTTCTTGACAAATATAAAATTTATTATTTTCTAACTTGTAAATATGTGTATATAATTCTATGTCTTCATCTTTTTTATACTCAGGGTCTCTTACTACTTTCTCCATTACTTCAAGAGGAAGACTTAATGGACTAACACTTTCTTTAATAACTACTTCTAATACATTTCCTGAAGCATCTCTATTACATACATAATGAGTAAGAGGGAATACTCTCATCGTTCCATTTTTAGGAAGATAAGTTAATACATTTCCTGATACTATTAAATGTTTAAGAGCTTCAAATACACTAACTCTTAAAGCTAACTGTTCAATCTTTTTAGAAACTTCTCTTTCAATATTTGCTAAAGATTTTTCTATTTCAGATTTTAATTCTTTATTTTGTTCAAGTTCTTCTTTTGTTTTGCCACTGACTGCTAGTCTGAAAAAGGGGGAATTGGGTGGTAGTAATAAAAGAAGTAGCTTGGACGCTAAATTGTTCACGCCTCTAGCTCCTACCGATTGGAAGGGGTTGTATAATTTTGATGTTGCATTAAAACCATCTGCGGGTATTAAAGAAGAGATTGTTAATTCACTACATTCTTGAGCTCGGTCTACAAATTTTTCTCTCTTATCTTTTAGTTTTAAATATCGTTCTTTTGCTGTAGGATTAACCTGTAGCATTGTTTCGTTGCTCTTTTTAGTTGCCATTTATATCCTTGTTATGCTGAATAAGATACGCCTGAAGCTGAACCACCTGTTGAAGTGTTCAATCCAGTTTGTAAAGCCGTTGTACCTCTTTTAGAAGCTAATTTCTTTTTCTTCTTAACATCTTTATCGGCTGTTACTAATTCAATAGGTTTTTCCACTGCTTCCACTGCTTGTGACACCACTTGACGGGGTGCTTGCATTATAGGTGCTGGAGCAGGTGCTCTTGCTGACATACACATAGTATTATTTTATCCTCTCTTGTAATGTATTAATGAATCGTACTACATTCCTTTGACCTGCTTTAAAATATACTGTCTTAGTATCATCTTTTAATTCAGGTGATTTCTCAGGATATAGTTTATTCAATAGTTCTACCAAGTCTTCTGACTTGTGAGGTAAAACTAAATCTTCTTTTTCGTCCATATTATTCTTCTAAAACGGGCACTTTAGTTCCATAACTTGCCCGTTGTAGCTCCTTTGTTGTATTCTGTTGCTCTGTTCTCAAAGAAATTAGCGTGTTCAACTCCATTTAATACCCAATCTAACCACCCTAAAGGGTTATCTTTAACACCATAATTAGGTTTCAATGATAGCTGAAGCAGTCTTCTATCCGCTATATATCTTATATATTTCTTAACTTCATCAGAAGTAAGTCCTCTTATACCACCCATTCCAAAAGCTAAATCAATAAATTTATCTTCTAATTCCACCATATCTCTAGCTGTTTGATAGATAGTTTTCTTAAATTTATCAGTCCATACTTTAGGATTTTCTTTAATTAATGTTTTAAATAATTTAATCATACTTTCAACGTGGTGTGTCTCATCTCTAATACTCCAAGTTACTATCTGACACATACCCTTCATTCTTCCATATCTTTGAAAGTTAAGTAGCATAACAAAGGAAGCAAATAATTGTAGTCCTTCACCAAATGCAGAAAAACAAGCTATGTCTCTAAGGAAACCTTCAATTCCTTTTCCTTTATCTTTAAATAAATAAGTATGTTTATCAGCCATTTCTTTATATTCTTGAAAGGCTTTGAAATCTAATAGTGATGGTTCACCAAGAGTATCATTAAGTAATGAATAAGCGTGAGCGTGATTAGCTTCACTGGTAGCAAAAGAAGACAACATCATTCTAACTTCAGGTGGTTTAAATTTAGGAATATAACTATCTAAATATGCTTTAGCTATATCTACATCACCCTGAGTAAAGAATTTTAATATTTGATTTATTAAATTTTTTTCTTCTTTTGTTAATCGTTCATTCCAATCTCTTATGTCTTCGTGTAATGGGACTTCACTAGGAA
>JACKQG010006911.1_pt1 | contig 11700 bp, 13 predicted proteins | sample 8237621 | NCBI WGS metagenome assembly JACKQG01 (sample SAMN15677084, study PRJNA649215) | marine metagenome | biome: marine; feature: Black Sea; material: saline water; isolation source: suspended particulate matter (SPM) from the Black Sea western gyre | collected 2013-06-09/2013-06-10 | depth... | reverse complement strand
TCAGGTCTTATTTCTAATCCTTCGGGGGCAACAAAAAACATTTTTACTCCCGGACATTGACTGAGCAAAAAAGCCTCAGAATTAACTACTCGGGAAAACTTCAAATCTCCAACAAAAGAGATGGTAAAATGGTCCAATCTTCCCAAGAGCTTTTCAAACGTATAAGCATCCAGCAAAGCTTGAGTAGGATGTTCGTCAGATCCAGATCCGGCATTAATTATCGGTACCCCTGAGACTCCAGCTGCCCTATCTGCTGCGCCGTTTTCTGGATGGCGCAAGATAATGATGTCTGCGTATCGCAAATGGCCTTGGGCCGCCCCGCTGATCACTTTGATGGTATGCTCCAGACTTTCTCCCTTAGCGGCTGAGGAAAATTGAGCAGCATTTTCTGTACTGATGGCATTTGCTCCCAGGAGAAAGGCAGCTCTCTCAAAAGAGAACCGAGTCCTAGTGCTTTCTTCATAAAAAAGACTACAAATAGTCACACCCTTCAGATTCTCAAAGTGTCTTACGCCTGCTTTGAGTGATTGATTAAAGCTTTCGGCCTCTGCGAGCAACTCTGCAACTATCGCTGGCGTGAGCTGCTCGGCCTTAATTAGATGGTGTAGCTTTTCCATAGTCCGGCCTAAATTTGAGTCTTTCGATAGCTTAGTATATCATGTATCGCAGTTTCTACGTAGTGCAGTCTGTTAGACTTAACCCAGCACTTGTTATGCGTGCTAACTAGAGTTTCAATCCGATAGAAATGTTGAGTAATCTCAAGAGGTATCTCCTGGCATCATCGCAGTTCGGGGCTTCTCCTTACCGTTTTGGGCAGAAAATGACGCTTACAAAGAGCCATAGGAAAGGGGCTGAGCGTTATGGATAACTTACCCATCAGGAGGGCTCATGTTTTTGACGTCGAAGATATGCTGGCGTTAATCAATAGCTGTGCCACCTCGAATTTGATGCTCCCCAGGGGGCCGAAGTACATATATGAAAACATACGTGATTTCGTGGTAATTGAAGCTCAGAGGGAGATGGGAGAACCGCAGATTGTGGCCTGTGGGAGTCTCCACGTGCTCTGGAAAGATACTGCTGAGATACGTTCGCTTACCACACACCCAGAGTTCCGGGGACGAGGGCTGGGGTCAAATATCGTTCGGTATCTGGTAGAGGATGCCAAGCAGATTGGAATTGAGCAGATAATTGCCCTTACATTGATAGAAGAGTTCTTCAAGACGCTTGGGTTTAAACCGAAGAGAAAAGAAGAGCTCCCGTCTAAGATATGGGATGAGTGTAGCCGCTGCCCGAAGTACTTTCAATGTGACGAGATAGGGCTCATCCTGGAATGTGGTCAAAGGGTTGAAGTCTAGAGAATGCAGGTCACCTAATGGCGACGCTGAAAAGCTGTTTAAGGCAAAAGTTCTCCGACCTCGCGAACTGAATCGAAGACGTAGTCCGGAGTAATGGGGGATTCCAAATCGCCTTCCCGGAACTCACCCGTCTTCACGAGCGCTGTCTTCAGTCCCACATTTCTCGCCCCCAGAATATCTGTGCTGATTCTGTCCCCTACCATGAGAATCTTGTTCTTTTCCGTGATTTCCATGGTGTTAAGAGCGATTTCGAAAACGTAGCGATTGGGTTTCCCAATATAGGTGGCTTTGATGTTGGCTGCCTCTTCCAGCATTTTCCCGTACGCACCTACCGTCAACTCGAGCTCCCCCATACTGTTATCGATTATCTCGGGTATCATAACGATCAACTTGGCACCTCTGGAAAGCAACCGCAGTGCCTTGTTGAGATTCTGGAAATTGAAATCCTCACGAAAGTCTCCCAGTACGATATATTCGGGGTTCTCGGAATCGTGGTGGAAGTCACGGAACTCATCCAGCCCTTCTCGTTTCAGCATTATCCAGCATGATGTTGGGTGCAGGGTTTTCAAATACTGGGCCGTAGCAAATGAGGCAGTTACCACCTCATCTTCATATATGGTAATCCCTTTTTTTCTCAATTTAGCGGCGCATGATTTTCGGCTTTCCAGAGTACTGTTGGAGAGAATCCGAAAGGGAAGCCCCTTTTTGCGCAAAGAGTCGAGCAATTCGACAGCACCGGGGTATACTTTCCCCTGAAACTCGAGGACACCGTGCAGGTCGAATATTACACCTTTGAGCTCTGGCTTATCAAAACATGTTTTCGACATCGTTGAGAGATGAATCGTAGTACACTAGCAGTCCCGCCCATCCCGTGCCTTCGGCTTGTGTTGAAATGATGGCTACGTGGCCAGTATGAAGCAAGATTCAGGCGATTCTTTAGGCATGAAATCGCTCTTTATGTCTAATATTGCTCTTGCATTCAATATTTGACAATCACAGTCAGAGTAAACGTCCGTTCCGGCTCGTCGTCCCCAGGCCTGCTGTACTCCATCTTGATAGTGCTTGTCCCCTTTTCAAGTGCCTTGAACTGCCACATCTCTTGTCCTGGGGTTCCTGGGCCTGGGTCTTCTGGAGCCATGAATTCATGGTGCTTCTGCTGTATTACAGATTGGTCACTAATAGCGGCAGATTCAGACCAACTGAAGCCAGTACTGGGATTAGAACACAGGTATACTGTAATGGCATAAGCTGGCCAAATTTCAATTTGCCTAGTGACATTCTTTTGCTCCATGAACTCATCGCACTCTACGCTAATAATGGCAGGCTCACCACACCCAGACAAAAACGGCAACAGGGAAATAATTACACACACCAAAAACAGCATTCTTTTCATACTATCCCTCTCCTTTCCTGTTTGATTCTATTGGATTAACACGTTTATGAACTGCATTCCTATGATCGGACAAAAAGAGTTAGGAGTGCCTGGTCGGGTGGTATTGTATTCTGATGATTAAGCAGTGACTTGTCAAAGTCATTCGATAACTGATAGTTCAGTGCCGAATGAAGTCTCTTCCTAATTATGAACCTCTTCTCGAACCGGGCAACACAGCTCCAGTTTACACCTTATTCCCGCTAGCTACCTCCTAATTCGAGTGCCGGTCTTGCCCTCAAGCGCTTTCAGCGCAGTCTCGGCGAGGGTCACAATTGCCTCTCGTTCACGCGACGGATCCGTTTCTTGTAGGAACATTATTGCTGCCCGGATCTTGGGTTCCATACTTCCTTTACCGAAGTGCCCATCTTCTAGAAGCTTCTTCGCTTCTGCTACGCTCAGCTCCTCCAGTGCCTGCTGACGCGGTGTAGCAAAGTCGCGATAAACATATTCCACAGCAGTAAGGATAAACAGGACATCAGCATCTATCTCGATAGCCAAACGGGCTGAGGCGTAGTCCTTATCAATTACCGCTTCAACACCGCGTAGATTGCGATTCTCCTCCCTCACCATGGGGATGCCACCCCCGCCGACGGCGATCACTATCTCGCCGGCGTCCAGCATGCTCTTGATGATCCTGGCTTGCTGTATGCTTACTGGTATTGGCGAGGGGACTACGCGTCGGTAGCCACGGGCGCTGTCTTCAATAATGTCCCATCCCCTCTCTCTTCGCAGCCGCTCCGCCTCGCCTGCGTCATAGAAGGGCCCTATAGGTTTGGAGGGACTCCCAAAAGCAGGATCATTCCTGTCGACTATCACCTGAGTCACCACAGTGGTGATGTTATGTGGCCTGCCGGCTTGTCTCAGATGATTAGCCAGAGTATTTTGAATCATGTAGCCCATAGTGCCTTCTGTAGCTGCTCCACAGATGTCCAGAGGTAAAGGGGGCACCACATTTTTGCCTGCCTCGACGGCGAGGAGCAGGTTGCCCACCTGCGGTCCATTGCCGTGGGTAATGACAACGCGGTGGTCGCCCCCTAGCAGACCCAGCAACTGTTCAGCGGTGGGGTGCAAATTCTCATACTGCTCTTCGGTAGTCCCCTTCTGGCTTGCCCTGAGGATGGAATTGCCGCCAAGAGCGATGACGAAGGTCTTAGTCGTCTTCTTAACCACGGTCTTTCTCCTTCATGATAAGCAAGCAGCCGCATCCACTACGTGGGTCTATCCCGACAACAGGCTCCTAGTATTTGGTTGAGAGCACTGCAATGTCATCCGGGGTCTCGTAGATCACATGATGCTTTGGCGGGTCCTGCTTCTGAGTCAGTAGGCAAACTACTACCATGACTACCAGCGATAAAACCGGAGATATCATTGTATCCAAACCCCATAGATGCTCAGGAAGAGGGATAAGAGGGCTGGCCATAGGAAAGAAGAAAGCCGCTCGAAGCAATGTACCAGCAATCATCCCTGACAAAGCACCGTACGCATTGGCTTTCTTCCAGTACAAGCCTAGCGTCAGCGGAACAAGACACCCGGCAAAGACCACATCAAAAGCGAGGACCAGCATGATCCCCGGTTCAGGCATATACCAGGCTAGAGTAACCGCAATTGCCATTACCGGTATACCCATGAGCCGGGTGATTATGAGAAGCCTACGGTCGAGGGATGCTCTCTCAGTCGGGGTATACTCTTTTTTCCAGACCTTGAGGATGTTTCTCTGGATTATGTTCCTGCCCCATACTGCACTTACGCCCAGCATCCCTCCATCAGCGGTAGACAGCCCTGCGGCGACGACACCAACCATAATGAATAATCCTGCCACAAAAGGCATATAGCCCGTGGCAAGTATCGGCAGAACCATCCTATAGTCCTCGATTCCCGCCGGAAGAAGCTTGAAGGCCATCAATCCGAAGACTGAGGCACATATACCGACTAGGATCGTGAACCCTGCTCCATAGAAACAGCTTTTTCGGGCCACTTCAGGGCTCTTGGCAGCAAAGACTCTTTCCATGAAGTCGAGCGCAACAACATCGCCTATAGCCAGTGCCAGAATGCCTCCCCAGTTTAGCATTGCACCGTTCTCTAAGCTTGTTAGGCCGCTGAAATCAAAGTAGCCAGCCGGAATTGCGCCGGCGAAGTAGCTCCAGCCACCATAGGCAATCAGCATCCAGATAACACCGGTGACAAAGGCCAGCAAGGCAGGATATATCTGGACTATGTCTGTGGAGGCACATGCGAAGAGTCCGCCAGCAAGAGTGTATAGAAAGACTAAAGAAGCCATCGCAACAAGTGCCCAGACAAAACTTATGGGGAAAAGGGTGCTCAGTATCCAGGCAGCACCAGCGAGGTTGCCGGCGACGAGTATGATGAAGCTAACAGTCATTAGAATTGACGAGACGACTTCTGTCGGTCTGTTGAACCTTCTGTAGTAGAAATCAGGCAGTGTGAGCAGGTTCATCCGGTTCAAGGGCTTCGCATACCATATCCCAACCACCACAAGGCACAAGGCCAGCCCCAGTGGAAATTGGAATCCAGCGAAGAATCCGGCTGCATACACACCTCCTGCATTCCCGAGTGTGGCATTCGCATCTAATGCTTGTGCCAGCAGCATCGTTCCTACCAGGAAGAAGGGGAGTTGCTTGCCGGCTATAACGAAGCGTTTGCCACTCTTCCGAATCAGTCTCAGCATGGCAAAGCCCACTATGAAAAATATAACCAGCGCAACGATAACACCAATTCCCATTGGAATATTGTATGTGTCCATAATAAGAATCTCCTATGACTGAAATTAACCCTCTCTGGGTCTAAAGCATGCTCCTATCATTTCACATATTTCACACCTCCTTACGGATAATCATCCGATGGTAGGCAGCTAAAACCCCTAAATGGTCAATTGCCTTTGCTCACTGCTTCGTTAGTAACCCGGAATCTGCTTCGGGAAGTAGTCCTCGCACTTCCCCTCTCGATAAACATCCAATGTGGTACAGTGCAACGCACCTCCGAAGGGAATCACTTTTTCGTACGGAATCGGGATTACTTCAACCCCCAATTTGGTCAGTTGCTCAATGAAGGCCGTCTCGTGAGCTTCGACACACATCACATTCGGAGCGACACTAAAGGTATTTACCGAAATCCAGGACTTAGACTCATACAGGTCAGTAAGGTAAACCAGGTTCTTGTGTACATAGGTCGGCCTGGCCGCAGGAATCAGCTCCCAGTCATTTTTCTTGAATAGCTCCCAAAACTCTGGAGTGCGTGGCTTCCAATCCTCATTGTACAAACAGAGCCCTGGTCGTGGAACTGCTAGGTTCACATCAATATGCCACGGATGGTGGTTGTTCGGTTTCTTGGGGTCTTCGGGAGTGTCGAATTGCACCTCGTGAACTCGAATGCCAGGTTCAAGCGCAGCAAATGTACGTTTTAACCAGTCCATCCCCCCCCTGTTTGTCACACAGGAAGCTTGATGGAAAATGTCTTTACCGCACCGCCAAGCATCGGCACCGTCCCAAAGAGGTTCCTCCTCACTGAGCTGGAACTCCCAATTATAGAGCCGCTGTGTCTTCTGGTCATGCGTCCAAACGTGGTTGAAGTCGTAGTAATAGTTCTTAACATACGACTTATCTGTCAGCCGTGGCTTGGGTGCGCCGAAATGAACCACCTCGGGGTCATTCTTGAAGTACTCCACGAAGAGCGGTCGGAGGTTCAAATACTCATACCACCGGGAGCGGCGGCAGGTCGTGGCTTCAATGATATAGTTGCCATGAATTATAAAAACGTCCCGAACATTATTGACACCGTGCATGTTCAACTGCGTCCAATCCGGCGTCGAGACAGGTTTATTGAACATACAAGGATGAAGCGTCGGCCGCTCTACCTTGACGCCCCGTTTCTCAAGCACCGACACGAAATAGTTCATCTGCTCGTTGGCTGCGTCCACCATCTCCTGCGGGAATGGCCCATACGTCGGAAGTGGATAGCCGCCTTTCGGAAGGTCGTACCACCAGGCTGGCTCCGGAGCCGGCACATTTGTGCCCTCTGGTCTTCCGATAATCACGCGCTTCAACGGATCCCATTCGTTCCAAGAATTGACAATCTTTGCCATTTTGATGTTCTCCTTTCACTATTATCTTTGGCTTCTTCCCTCTCCCTAACTTAAACCGTGCCCTAACCTCCCTTGACAATGACTCAATCCCACATGATGACACCACCTCCTCTCACCCATGCTAGATTGGCTTTTTCATTTATTCTTGTCAATCTCAGCAAAGGCCGTACCGGACGGGCAAACGAGAATCGGTGAGGATAGCCGATACGGGAGCAGATGACACGCACTTCGACAACATCGTGATTCTTATACCCCTCCGGAAGAGCTTGCTTTCATTTTCATGGGAAGATTGTGCCTCTTTCCGAATTCCGACAGTATGTCGTCCAGGTTCGGTCTTCCAATTTCCTGGAGTTCGTAGTAGACCCTTGTATTCGGCTTCTTAATATCGATGATCCTGCTTAGATTGATGGGTGTTGCAACAACTACCGCATCACAATCGGTCTTGTTGATAGTTGTAGCCAGCTCCTTTAGCTGCTCTTTTCCGTACCCCATCGCCGGCAACAGTGGCCCGATATGCGGATAGTGTTTGAAGGTTTCGGCAATCGTTCCGACGGTGTAGGGCCTGGGGTCTACCAGTTCTCGTGCGCCGTACCGCTGAGCCGCCACAATGCCCGAGCCGTAGCTCATCTCCCCGTGCGTTAATGTCGGGCCGTCTTCTATGACAAGCACCCTCTTACCCTTGATTACATCCGGATCATCAACCAAGATTGGGGAGGCGGCGTCAACTACGGTTGCATCCGGGTTCACCTTGGCGATATTCTCCCGGAGCTTCTGGATATTCTCCGGAGCGGCAGTGTCGATCTTATTGATGACCACCACGTCGGCCATTCGCAAGTTGATTTCTCCGGGATAATAGGAGAGCTCATGGCCCGCCCGATGAGGGTCGGCAACGGTGACCATCAGGTCGGGCTTGAAGAAGGGGAAGTCGTTGTTCCCCCCGTCCCAGAGGACTATATCGCAGCCTTTCGGGTCTTCTTCCGCCGCCTCTAAAATGGCTGCGTAGTCTACCCCCGCGTAGATGACGTTTCCTCGGACGATGTATGGCTCGTACTCTTCCATCTCCTCGATGGTACACTTATGCTTCTCTAAATCACTGAGCTCAGCAAAGCGCTGTACCCTCTGGGCAACTAGGTCACCATAGGGCATGGGGTGGCGTACGGCAACGGTTTTGAGCCCCCGTTCCATGAGGAGACCAACAATCCTCCTTGAGGTCTGACTCTTGCCGGCGCCTGTTCGCACTGCACACACCGCAATAACAGGTTTCTTGCTTTTTAGCATGGTGTCATTGGGTCCAAGCATCATGTAGTTTGCACCGGCTGCATTTACAATCGCCCCGATACCCATGACGTGCTGGTAAGTAGCATCACTGTAGGAAAAGACACAATAATCAACATTCAAGTCTTTGATAAGCCGCGGCAATTCATCCTCCGCGTAGATTGGAATCCCCTCCGGATAGAGACCGCCTGACAGCTCGGCCGGATATTTTCTTCCAGAGATGCCGGGTACTTGTTGCGAGCCGGTGAACCCAACTACGTTGTACTCATCGTTGTCCTTGAAATACGTGTTGAAGTTGTGAAAATCTCTCCCCGCAGAACCGATAATGAGTGCGTTCTTCCTGCTCATGGCTACTTTCCTCCTCCTGCTTTAGTCTTCCTGCAAAAAAAGAACGAACTCCGAACGGAGCTCGTCTCTATGCCCGCTTGGCGAGTTATGCACTCACCTTCACTTGCCCGAACCTCCTCGTACGACAGGACTCCCGCTATCGCCATGTAGTCCCCTCGCACAAGGGCCGCCTGGCTCCAGGATGATTCCTGGCAAAAATCCTAGCACCTTGTTCATGGCTTGTCAATAGTTTTCGCGCTGTTCTCACAAAAAAAACTTTTCAACTGGACCATTCTTTACTTGAAAAGCGGACTCCAGTAGTACATTCCTCAGCAAAATGAGGAATGTGTGGAGCAATACACCAACGGTTCACTGCTGAGCAATTAAAGGTTTTGCTTAAACGATTAACCATCAGGTTTTGAGGCAGGCATGGGTTTAGTACGTCCAGAGCCTCATCGCTCTGGATATTGACTTTCTCATAGCCCTCAAATTGAGAGAGCGAACCATCCCCCATATGGAAATACCTTGCCGCTCCTGATTCCAATTACCAATCCAGGCTGCCGTCGAGTAGTTTCCTGCGCAGGCTACGTGGCACAAAAGCCTTCCTATGTGCCTCCTCATCATAATACTTAGTGATGACTTCTTGCTTCCTTTTTTGTGTATCTACTGGATACTTGGTCGATGCAATAGAGAATGTCCACCAGTTGCCTGCATAGGTAGCCAATGGGACACAATAAAGTTCCACAATCTTAAACAGTTTGCTGAGTCTAATCTGCACATCGGCCACGAACTCATGATGAAAGTGAAGCGACTCGGTCTGGATTACGAACATACCCGTCTTGTTCAGTATGGACAACACGTCAGCAAAGAACTGGTCGGTAAACAGGCGCTTGCCGTAGCCCACTGGGTCAGTGGCATCGACTATCACTACATCAAAAGAGCCTCTTGCCTGTCTAACATAGCGCGTGCCATCCATGCATTTTACATGTACACGTGGGTCTGAAAAGCCTCCGGCGAGCCCAGGGAAGAAACACTTGGAAACTTCAATCACTTGTCTGTCTAGCTCGACCAGTTGGACTCTCTCCACTGAGTTGTGCTTAAGCACCTCTCGCAAAGTTCCTCCGTCTCCCCCTCCAACGATAAGAATAGTTCTGGGATTGGGGTGGGCATGAAGTATCACATGTGCAAGCATCTCATGGTAGAAAAATTCGTCTCTTTCTGTCAGTTGAACTACACCGTCCAGAACCAGCATTTTCCCAAAATCTGGACTCTCCAATACCAGTATTTCCTGATATCGGCTCTTCCCAGAGTACAGTGTGCCGCTTACCCGATAAATATAGCGGATAGGTGAGAATGGGTCACTCTCAACAAATACCAAGCCGTGCACCAATGCGCTCCTGCAAGAGTAGAAACTCTGAAATGGGGACTCCTCCAAACTGTGAAGCATAGGGAGTAGTGTAGGCTCCAGCAGACAAGATTAGTACGTGTTCGCCAATGTCTATGTCTGGCATCTGGACTTCCATATCTATAACGTCTGGACTATCGAGAGATTAGCTTGCTCCTTGCCTTGTGGTTGTTCTTGTGGCAAATGACAGCCAAGAGTTCCTTTGGGGCGGTCAAAGACGGGATCAGGATTGCTACTAACGGTGATGGTTTAATCTCACTCGCCCTGGTCACCGGCAAGATAAGAGTAGTGGCGAGCCTTTTCGCCAGTGCGTCCTCCTGAGAGCCAAGCAAAATCGGCGCCAGCTTGCCCAGTACCGTAAATGTGCCAGATTTCTCCATTGCTGGGCCTTTCGCTCATCAGTGTTCACCTTAACCTGATGTTCCACCTCTCCGGCTCTCCCGTTCGCGCCTACGTAGCGAGTCGTAGTGCCAGATCCAGAGTATAGCATAGCAATTCATATTCGGACAATTTCGAGTTATTGTTCCGTCGTGGGCAGAAAATCTGCCGTCTCCCTCTACGACCACAGTCTGGTCACCTATGATAAAGGTGATGTCTTCGACCAGAGTGCTTCGCCAGGCTTCATCCATATCTGGGGCCTGCAGACAGAAATCCAGGTCAAGTTGCAGAGTGGTGATGCCTGAGAGTATTTATTTGTCATTGCAGAGCACATAAGCCCCGAAGCCTTTGCCTGAACGAAATGAAGGAACTTTAGAGATTGCCACGCGCAGTTCATCCTGAGCCAGATTCTTCGGTCGCTTCCTTAGAATACACAAGGCGAAGGGCTCGCAATGACAAGGGGAATAGCTGTAAAATAGATGGTGATGCAGTTGTTTCGACGGCCATCTTCAGACGAAGCTGAGGAACATTTCAAGCAAGGATTGCATTATCGCAACCGCGGAAAGAAGGAGTTCAATTTCAATCTGGCAGTGGAACACCTTAGGCAGGCAATTAGACTGAATCCTGAAATCAGTAAATACCATAGTGAGCTTGGCAAGAGTTATGTGGCGGCGCCTTTATTGGCAGTGACTCGGGGTATTGGTGATGCGCTGGTGCTGAGCGAAAGTCTTAAGTTGGCTATCGATGAATTGAACCAGGCTCTTCAGTCTGACTCCAGTCAAGGTGAGACGTATTTGGTCTTAGGTGAGGCTCATATGTATCTGGGGAATAAACAAAAAGCGCTCGATGCTTTTCAAACTGCTATTAATGCGCGGTCATTCTCTTTTTCATGCTCATCGCCCATTTCATTTATTGATGGTAGATTGCTCAAGTCTTATGCCAAACGCAGACTCAAACATCTGGCACAGGGTACGGGAGAGCAGCCTCAGCCTGATGCAGCCGAGCAATGTATTAGGCAAGCGATATCATATCGCGATGAGGGGAATTATCGCTTGGCTGACAGGGAGTTGATGCAAGCTTTCAAGTTAGCTCCAGATTGGGCATGGCTTTATAAGAAAATTTGCAAGCTGGTGGCTTAAGGACTATGGCTATGAGCGATAAAGCGAGAGAACGCTTGCGCAGCCGATTCCGAAAGGGAGTCGATAAATCGGTGGGACGATATGTTACCTCTATCCATTTTGACTGACGACTGTATCAGAGTGTTCGCCAGGCTGATAAAGACGCTGGAAATCAATGCCACTCAGATGCAAAATTTCATGACAGACAGCTACATGTTAGCTACTGACCTTGCTGACTATCTGGTGAGAAAGGGATCGCCTTTCCGTCAGGCACACAGCACTGTAGATGAGTTAGACAACACTGCAGGTAA
>JACKQG010006910.1_pt1 | contig 11701 bp, 10 predicted proteins | sample 8237621 | NCBI WGS metagenome assembly JACKQG01 (sample SAMN15677084, study PRJNA649215) | marine metagenome | biome: marine; feature: Black Sea; material: saline water; isolation source: suspended particulate matter (SPM) from the Black Sea western gyre | collected 2013-06-09/2013-06-10 | depth... | reverse complement strand
GCCCCCCCAGGTCCGCCCGCTGCTGCGCGGGCCGGGCGCAGCCCCCCCACCCCCCCCCCCCCCCCCGCCCCCCGCCCACCCCCCCCCCCGGGGCCCCCTCGATGATGCCGCGGTAGTCCGCCCCCCCCCCCCCCCCGCAGTGGAAATAATAAAGCGACGAAACCCGCCGCAGGACGTTGCGGACCAAGACGTGGAACTCCGGACGCTCCACGTACTGGCCCTTGTGCTTCATGCGGGTAGGGGTCAAGAAATTAACAGTCAGTTTGGAGATTGGAGGCTTGCCCTGAGCCTGGTCGAAGGGTTGGAGGTTGGAAGCCTGCCCTGAGGCTAGTCGAAGGGTTGGACTTTGAGCTTTGAGCTTTGAGCTTTGAGCTTTTATCTCTTCCCACCCCACACTCAAATCCCGCTCGCGCACCATCTCGTTAGCCGCCGAGTAGATAATCTCCCCCACCCCATCCAGGGGTTGCACGGCTGCCACCTCTCGCAGCACGTACTTCCCCCTCCCTCGCCCCAGCCCCACCCTGCCCAACTCCTGGAAAACGACGATGAAATAAGGCAGGTAATTGATGGCCCGCCCCACCAGCACCAGCCCAAAGTCCAGCGTCTCCCCCGGCTCGTAGACCATCCTGGTATCCAGCGGCGGCTCGATGACGAAGGGCAGCGGCACGTCCGAGTAAGTGCGGAGCACCTCGGCGTCCTGGGGCGGCGCGGTCTCGAAGATATAGGCATAGGGGCAGTTGGCCTTGAGCAGGCAATCGGCGCAGCTCTTCACCTTCTTTTGGAAGCACACCGTGCGCTTAAAAACCGCCCCAAATCCTCCGCGCAGCGTACTCCCCTTGTAGCGCGGCAGCCCCAGCCTCTCCACCGCTTGCAGGGTGAAGCGGTATTTGGCGATTCGTAGCTTATCGAGCACCTTTCGCTTCCCTCAGTTTGACAATCTTAGTCTTTCGTAGTATACTGTATTTAGATCGGGCGGCCTACCGACTTCCCGGCACACCACCGGGATGTAAGTAGGCACATCCGCGCAAGCGGCCCCCGATCCTTTTTTATTCACAACTGCTCCAGTAGCTCCTCCAGACCAATCTCCCTGTCTGGCTCGATTTTCCCCCTGAAGGTCTCCACAGCCCTTTTGTGGGCTGGCGACTTCTTCCCAATCTCCTGGAAGACAAATTGGTCACTGGAAACAGCGTGCCCGTCGCGCCTCAGCAGGTTGAGCAAATGCTGCTTGATCTCCCTGTCCCTGGAGTGATATTCTACGTCTATGATGGCCAGGGCTATGTCCGTGATGTGATCCCTGAGCAAGAGAAACAGTGCCGTCGCGAAGAGCTGAAGGGTGAGGGTGGGACCTGACTTTCCCCGTGCCCGTAAGGAACGAATACACTCCCTTTTGACCGCTGCTGGGATGAGGATGGCGAAGCTGATCTCATCAGAAAAGGCCAAAACGGTAGCTGTTCTAGTGTACTCGATCTTGCCACTTTGGTCTACTTCGATGTAGTGCATACACCGAGCCCTGGTCTTGGTTGGTCACGAGCAACAGGTCAATGTCATCGTAGCGTTGATCTTTCCTGGCGAAGGAGCCAAAGAGGACGATGGACAGCATCTCCTGGCCGTACTCATCTCGCAGAAGCTTGAGGGCCTCATCAATGGCGCGCACCCCGGCCTGGAAATCGCCGTCGCCTATCTCTGCCTTGAACTTGGCCCAACCGTAACTGCTCCGGCCGTGTCATTGCGAGGCGGCGCTTTTCCGCCGAAGCAATCCCCTACTCGCGCATTTGGAGATTGCTTCGCTTCACTCGCAATGACAGCCTGAGTAGTCATGCCCAACCGTCATGCTCGTTCGGCATATCCTTGCTCCTCTCACCACTTATGGTGTGCTGGAAGGGATGAAAGTGGTATCAATCTTCACCGGCTCCGGCGGCACGCTCCGATCCGGCTCTCCCTGCTCATTTCGCCGGGCCTTCATGTACTGCATGTCCAGGTTCTTGGCCAGGCAGGCCAGGGCCATCCCTGCCGTCATCGGCTTCTGGCCTCCAGTGATGTCAGCGATGACCTCCTCGGGCTTCAGGCCGCGTTGGGGCAATTCCTGCTCGTAGATACGCAACACCTGAGTATAAGTATCCTCCACCTCGTCGGCCTCCACCGTGTAACCCGTCCCGTAGGCGATGTAGGGAATCTGGTCCCGGTACTTCTCATAAAGCTGCTCGGCCATCCTCACCGAATCCGGGGAGGCCACCAGCCAGCAAGCCTCCAGCGTGCCCAGGTGATACTCGACAGCATGGGGCGCGGTGCTGCTGGGGTGGGGACTGACCAACAGGATGAGCCCCCGCCGGGGCTTCGGCTTCATCTCCTCGCTGATCCCCACCTGTCCCACCATCCGCCGGCGCACAGCCTGGTAAGTGATAGCCGCCACAGCCACTGCCACCAGGAGCAGAGCCAGCCCCCAGGCCCCCCACAGCCCCAGGGATTCCTTGACCGTGTCGTACATCACGGTGACGGCCACAGTGAGGGCCGCCGTGCCGACCACGAAGAAAGCTATGGAGCGGTTGGGGTCGAAGAAGGCCAGCAATCTGTCTCTCATCGTCTTTTCCTCGCTTGATCCCGCACAGCCTGCAGGTTAATAACCTCCGCCACCTCAAAGATAGGCGGGTTGCTACCTGGTAAAGGACGCAGGCGGAGCACCGCCGGGAAGTGACCCATCCGCCCGTGAAGCTCGGCCAGCAGCGCCACGGCGGCCGGCGCGTAGCCAGGCGGATTGACGACCAGCGGCGCCGTCTGCCACTGCTCCGGGCTCAGTCCGATCCCGTCCACCAGCCCCCGCACCTGCTCGCCGAAGGGCCGCTCGTGGTCGAATTGAGTGGGAATGTCCATCACCCGCTCGACCTGTTGTCCGAGCAATCCCTCGATCCGCTGTAACTGCTCGGAGGTGAGGGGGTGGGAGAAGTTGAGGAGGATCATCACTTCCTCCTGGCGCGAGACGGCTTCCTGGATCTCACCGTGTACGAGGGCCCTGGCGGACCAAGCACCGTCAGCCCGTTGACCTTCCCCTGCTCGATCAACTGCACCGTCTGCTCGGCCCACTGGACAGCGTTCTGCTGCGAGACCCTTCGCAGACGCGAGACAGGCACAAAGGCCGGGTGGGGCATGACAAACGTCCGGTCGCTGATGCTCAGGTACTGCCACAGCGTGCCCACGACGTAGCCCAAAAGCTCGTCCGGTGCCTCATCCCGCAACCGATCCAATTCGGTCTGCGGGCCGGCGAAGCAAAAGGATAGGAAGCGCTGTTTGTAGTACAGCGGCAGCGCCCTTTTTCCTTCTGGAGCCAGGCGGGTGAACTCGGACATTTTGCTGCTGCGCAGCTCGGGCGCTTCGACCATCTTGGGTTGCAGATCACCCTGGAGCGCACGGAGGACAGCTTCGCTGTGGGTCTGGGCCATGCGGTGCTCCAGATAATCGTCGGGGTTGAAGAACTGGCCGACAAAACTGACGGCTACGCCCTTGCCCTGATCGCGGTCCAGGTCAGGGAAGTCATAGGTCTGGCGAATGAGGGCCGTGATCTTGTTCACCGTCTCGAGAGGGATGACACCATCGGTCTTGGCGTCGTCCTCGAAGGTAGTGACAGCGAGGTTGAGGAGAAGGACAGTGGGGTGCAGGAACAGACCTGAGATAGAGGTAGATTGGTAACGGGCCTGGGAACGAATGTTCTTTTCTCTTCGTCGGGGCATAGGTTATTCCTCACTTGATAGGCTACACGCTCAGGGCACAGCGATAGGGTTGGTCTCGCATCAGGTGGGTAGCTCCGCCAGCAGTTGTCCGGTCAATTCCCCGGTCTGTTGTGACTGGTTGGGGGTGAGGGGTGGGAGAAGTTGAGGAGGATCATGGACAATGCCCTCTATAGCTGGTTGCACATTTTGTGCCTTGGGGCCTTTCGGTTCTTGAACCACAGTGAACGTTACTCTCTGCCCTTCTTTGAGTGATCTGCGCCCGGAGCCAAGGATACCGGTATGATGCACAAAGACTTCTGTCCCATCTTCTTGCTCGATAAAGCCATAGCCTTTGGCATCACTGAACCATTTGACTGTACCTGGTCGTACTTCAGAAGGCGCTCCAGTTGGCTGCCTCAGATCGCGTCGGCGAATGGGCGGCTGGACCGGTTGTCCTGCTACAACTGCCAGTGGGTCGGGCAATACCGGTCTTGGCCTGAATTCAGACAAATCCATGTACTCGGTCAAGTGTTTATCTGGCCCAGGCCACTCCAGCATCTGCAACAACATCCTGATACGCTTGATCTCTTTCAGAGTTTCAGCCTCACCTCGCTCGTTTTGATCCATGCGGTCAAGGATATAGGTTTCAAATTCGTTGATAAACGGCGTCAGGTCTTGCTCCTGTTCCTCAGCCAAGTGCCAGGTCTGGGCATCTTTCTTGAACAAACGTGTGTAACGATTTTCTTTGTCTTTTGCCCTATCGCTAATGTACAAGGTGGGCTGAATACGCACCGATCCCATCCCTAGTGGCTTGCCCATGCCGAGCTTATGGCAATAGACCTTGTCAGATTCACCCGGTAAGGTGAGCGTCCAGAGCAAAGCTCCCAATTCGAATTTGCGTAGATTCTCAAAATAGATGCGGAAACGGAAAGTAACGCCGGCCCGAACAGGCTTGATCTGGGTGTATTGCTTGGGAGCTTTGGCAATTCTGGCTTGATCTTGCTCTTGAATGTCGTCTATGCCAATTTCACCTTGATGCCAGTAAAGTTTGTGGCCTCGGATAACCGTCTTGTGAGGCGGTGGGCTGGCGTAATGATCCAGTTCCCGTTTATCATCTGGCTCTTGCTGCGCCAAGTAGTGCTGAAAGCTTGTCGGCTTTGGCGAACCGAGAATCTTGGGCGTGATCAGTTGCTGGGCCAACCACACACCGTCCCTATCCGATTCAAAATGAGCGTCAGTAAAAGAGATTCGGCCAGCACAAGCGCGGTCCTTCTCAGGAATAGCATTACTCTTGGTATAGCCAAAGATGGCTTCAGCCAGATCTATATCCGATTCGCGCTGGAGCTCAGAAGGTGCCAAGTCAAGCGGGCTATTGGGGTAAGGTAGACGGAACATCATAGTCGGACCGAAGAAAACAAGCTGGCCGGTATCATCCAAGAGATAGAACAAGGGATCGCCATCATTCGCTAACTCTCGGGTAGGAAGCCCCCGCGTTAGATCACGGTCTTCCCTATATACTTCCCACATGTCATCAGGTATAGAGATCCATCCAGCTGATGGATCTGACTCGAAGATGACACAATGCCAGTGTTTTGCATGTTTCCCTCCCATATGACCAGACTCGATCAGCTTCGCTGGAACCATGCCTGGCGGTGGCGTAGTCTGGCCGGCGTGACGAGCCATAATCTTGGAAGTGATGGCGATGTCAAGAATTAGATCTCCGGGGCCCCGCCTGCCGCGATTTAGGGCTATCCGAGAAGCAGGTGCAGCATAAACATCGTGGATCCTTTGCCGTCCGTGTTGCCCTCGCGTGATTGGATTAGCATCTTGATACTCCACATGCACAAAAGATTCACCTTGGTGCTCAGTCGCTGGCTGAATGGCCCATCTACCTTTATCCTTCCTCAAATAGCCCCCCTTGAGCTTCTTAGAAGGATAATCAAGATGGGTGTTCGGCAGGTTGGTTTTGTTCTTCCCTAACAATTGCCCTCGATAGAATCCTCCCAACGAAGATGGATCACCCACTCCACGATACACGAGTTGTTGAGGGGTAACCCACTGCACCTTACCATAGCCAGCAATCTCTACCAATGACCTCACCATCCCACGCAGGCTGCTGCCAGGGATCACAGGACGACTGTCATCCTGCAAAGAGAAGAAACGAGCAAGTTCACTTTTCTGTGCTTCCGGCAACTCATAAAACGCTTTTTCACCCCACTTCTTGAAGAACTCGGTGGTCATGGCACAGCGGGTGTATAATGGCGATTCAGTGGTCAGAGTGCATTCTATATAACCAGCATAGGCTGCATACACATCTTGAGGTGGTACATAGTCCACAGTCACGACCTTTTCTGGCAGGGGCACAAAGTTATAAGGTGCTCGGGCCTGCCGTCGTTCGCTCTTTGGATTGCTGTGTTTGGGTATCATCTCACTCTCCTTCCGTCACTGTAAGACCGACCAGCCGGCTCAATGCAATGTGGGCCTGGTCCTCATCATCGAAATCAAGATAATGCCGGACCCACAGAGTAGCACGCTGCCCCTCAGTCAGCCCGCCGATGGGCGGCGCATGGCATAGACCTTGTCTTCCTTCCTCCAGCAGGGTGAATCCATCTTTCGCTTCGAGCGCGTGGTCACCCCACAACCAGTTTGGCTCGGCCTCAAGAGCACCATCTGGCTTATCTTTTCCATCAGCGATCAACCGCGCCACAAATCTCTTTCCATTTCGCCAAACTAGCAACTCTCCGGTCGGTCCGAACAGCCGAGCTTGTTGCAGAGTGGTGGCGCGCAACTCAACCTCTAGCTCTGCGAACACGTCGCCCGCCAATCTCAGGGTCCCGCTCTCAACTTTGCCCCAGATGACCCCATCGTCAGCGTGGGCCAGAAGCAGGTCCATTCCGTCTTGAGCTTGCTCCGCCAACCATTGCCGTGGATTGCGCTCGAACGAATCATCCACTGGCACGTCAATATAGCGTTTAATGCTCACTTTGATTCCTCCTTTTTGGTACTCTGCTCATCAAGCTTTCCCTGCCATTTCGCCAATTCTATTACCCATCTTTCCAGTTCATGCCGTGCTCCTTGAATCACCAAGCCATCACCACCATCAGTGCTGATCGTCCACATCTTGTCCCCATATATCACTTTTGCGAATTTTCCTCGCAGCCGCCCGCGACCTACACTACTCTCGCCACCCAACGGCAGATCACCCGTCCACAAGTCTTTGAGAACCAACAGCAACAACCCGGCTCCAGCCTCAAAATCTCGTTGTGCCTGCCATACCGGTCGCCGAAGTGTCAGATCAAGTCCGACAAGCGCTTGACCGTCTTGCCCCGCCTCTTGGCCCCATACAGCCTGTTGGCTGAACAATGCCGCTGGATAGGAGCCGCCCGTGAAGCGATCGATTTTCACCCGACTCTGCACCAGATTGGCAATCCTGCCCCGCAACTCGGTTTCACGTACCGTTACCAGGCTACCACTTGGCTTATCCTGGGGTTCATAAATACGCCGCCCGAACATTTCATCAACCAGTGCCTGCCCCTTATCCCTTCCCAACACCGTATTGGCAATCCGTAATGCTCGGGCCCGAATCGCACCGGCAACACTGGTCCCCGAAAGGATCGGCTTTTGCCTCCCCCGACGATACGACCTGAGGTGTATCATATCTGGTGAATCGGCCTCGCCTGTATCGGAGCGGATCAGCAGCGAGCCAGCCACTTCGAACGTCGCTTCCATCCTCAAACACTGTCGCGCGTCCTGCCCGATCTTGGCTGGGGGCAATCCCTGAGCGCCCTTCGATCTGTCATCCGCCAGCCAGTCAATCAAGCCTTGTGGCGTCGTCAAGTCATAGACCATCGTCTGCCAACCCGTGACGTGACACTCACCAAAGCCACGCCGCTTGCGCAACCCCAGCCCTATCTCTCCGCTCTGTTCCCCATCCTTTGGCTCAAAACCGCGTAGCGCTGTCACCAGCGCGTCTAGCTGACTGCTCTCTCTATGCTTCTCGGTTAGCCACAGTTCGAATACGAGCGGAAATGTCGTTCCAGCCGCCAGCAACTCCACGTCGTACTTCTGACCACGCTCCTTCCCGCGCGTCTCTACGGTCCGCGTCGCAGCGTCAATCGCCACCCCATCACGCAACTCAATCTCTGCCCCTTCAGCCGGCGGCTGGCCGCGAGCATCGTCTATCATCAGCCAGCTCTGCACGCTTGCTTTCTTCTCTGGCTTAGAATCGTCCAAATAGCCAAAGAGTCTTTCTGCGCGCGATTTATTGGCACTTCTGGGATTCTCTGCCCAGCCATAGCCCTCGTCATACTCTCGTAGATAGTTCCGCAGAGCGCCTGCGATGGAGGCCCCAGTAAGCAGCGGCGAACCATCCAGTGGATCGTACAGCAAGGGAATATCCACCAGTCCCTCTGTGTCACCGCTGCCAAAGTGCGCTGGCGTATCCAGTACCAGCGTCCCAGTGATGATGATTCGCTCAATGACTTGCCTGCTGTTTTGCCATTGTGCTTTCCCGCTCATGACCTACCTCCTGGCTCAGCCTTCTTGTGTTTGACCGCCTGTTTCAACACCCCCCCGATCAAACGCGCAATCGTCTTTGCACGAAGTTCAGCCCATAGCTCCGGGCTCATCCCTGCTGTCTCTCCAGCCACTACCGGCAACCCTTCACTGAGGTTGAACTGACGCTTGAAATCCATTTCGGACAAATGAACCATTTGACTGATCCATTCCCGCAGCCCGGCATTGCGCACCCGCGCCTGATCCCACTCCTTGCTGGCAGATTTGAGGGCATCAAGGTGATGGATGATGACCTGCAAATCTCCCGTCATCCATGCCTGCCGTGCCGCTAAGCGAGCCCGCGAGAGTTGTGCCGCACTCGGCAATTTCTGGAACGCGCCGGGCCCACTTGTCAAGTCACCAATCTGCTTAACCAACTCTCTATCCAACTGCACCTGTACCCGCCTGGCAGCCATGCGTCTGGCCAGGGATTTGCTCTCCTCGGATAGATTCGGTGTCCGGATTGCAGGAGTGCCACGTTTAGGGAACACGTCCTGAGCTTGAGTCGGCTGCGTATGCCAATCTACGGCGATGCGCCCAAACCCCTCCGCCACGCGCTCCCCGATGCCACGCTCAACCAACTTGTGCAGGAGCGTCCGGTCCACAGCATCTTCCGGATACACGAACACGCTGCCCGCCTCGACAGCCCACATTTGAGGTAGAGGCAGTCCCCATTTGCGATTGAACCCACCCACGAGCCGCATCCGTCGAAAAGCCACCTTCGGTGGCCTCGTCACGCCGAGTGGCTCGACTAGGTCGCCGCCTACCTGTCCACTTTCGCCACGAAGAATAGCATCGCTCAACAGGGTGACCACCACCTGTCCAGAACTGGGCTGATCGGCGCTGTACTCCTGCCAATCCACCGGATGAGGTCTAACATCTCCGATTTCCACTCGCCCATATCCAGCCGTATGAGAGCCGCCCAGCACAAAAGCGCCCTCTAGCAAGGGTTCGATCAGTTTCAGGTCTCTTTCGTCGTCAGCAACAATAGCCCCAACTAAAACCTCGCCGGCCGCGATCGCTTCGTAGCGATAGACCTGGCTCTTGCCTTCCTCTTTGCGATTGCGATCATCGCTGGCCGTGTGGACCGCAACGTGCATGCGGACCTCGCCCAACTGCACAGCGTCAAGGCCTCGCCAAACAAAGGGGTTTTTGGGCAACTTCGGATTATCTATGTCCCAGGCTTTGACAGCTCGATCGTAAATCTTCGCATCCGATTTGCCGAGATCGTCCTTCTCGACGAACCAGGACAGTGGCCTAGGCAGCATGCGTTCTCCCGTAGAAGGATATGCCGGGTAAGCGTTTAGGTAACGCACTGCGCCGGAGAAGAACAGTCTCTGTGCCGTAGCATCGCCAGCATCCATAGTCCGGCCGTCGAGGTAGCGCGCAATCACTGCGCCGCGCACCATGCTGCCTGGAATATACGAGAACGACGTGGCACTATTTGCCTCACCGCTCTGCGGTTGCGTTGCCAACACTGGCTCGAGTAGCCGTAGGGAAAAAGTGAGCGCTTTCATATTGACACCACCTTCCTGAATTCACCAAACCATGCCTCTGTCACCGGCGCGACCGGTAGACCGGTTGCGTGGTCGACAGGATACTGATCGTACAACTCCGCCTGCAGTCGTCCGCGCCCCCTATTACGTCCTGTACCCGCGCGCCGAAAGGCCTTCACACAGGCCACCAGCAACCATCGTGCGTAATCGCCTGGTGGCTCGACAAATTCTAGTAACGCCTCAAAGAGTGTCGCGCGCAAGATCACGCGCATCGTGCGCAAGGTGTTCTTCTTCGGCGCACCTGTTGTCGCGTCCATGGCTGTCTGGCGGCGTAGTGCGGTGAGAGATTCGAGATTGGCAACGCGCAATAGGCCACGTTTGCGTTCGGTCTCTGCCCGTGGCAGAGACTCGAACGGGCGAAACTCAGCAGCTAACCGCATGCGCAAATCATTCGGTAGCCGGGCATCGCCTACCCTCATCCGTGCTGCTTCAGCCATTCCACTTCCAGGCTCGCCGAAGAGAAACAATGCAGCCGCTTCCCATGAAGCTATATCACTGCGCGCCATCCGTGTCAACGCGAAGAGAATCTCAGCACACTCCGCTCCAAGCAAGCCCTTGAGGGTCTTGCCGCCAAGGTATGGCAGGCCGTATTCGTCGTGTTGGACCTCAGTATCCACTACGCCTGCCACGCCATCGCCACGGCCAAAAGTGGTGTCGCTTTCCAGACAGAACTTGAGCCAGTACGTAGTCACCGCATGCCCCCTTTCTTGCCCAATGGCATGTAAAAGTCAGTCGCCTCAATCGCGTCGAAGTAACCGCAGTCTCCTCCCTGCCATCCCTGCGTTCTCATGTCCGGCTGTTCGGGTATTTCGGGCAAAGCCCCGATCCCATAGTTTAGCAAGAATTGCTCAACAGCCGTCGGCCCGGCACGCAGCGCATCACGTAAAGCTTTCACCTTATTGCGCCGCCCGGCCCACTCTGCCCCTTGCTGGAATTCGCGTGTGACTCGCTCAAACGTGTGCCAGGAGCGCCAATACTTGCTTGGCCGGCTCTGTCTCGGGTCTGGATCAAGCCACACCGGACGCATCAATAAACTGTGGCCGTTCTCCGCTACGTATTCGCGTGCCCGCACCTCCTGCAATTCCAGCACAACGCCGCTGGTCGAAAAGTGCCAGTCCATGACCGTGGCGCTAGTCTGAAGCGGTAGATTGAAACCGTCAATCTTCTTCTTAGCCTCAGCACACAGCGCTCCCGCTAACTCATACGCTCGCGAGAATGGATAATGCGACTTAACTACTGCCACTCCTGCTCGTGCATAAGCTGGTTTCCCGTCGGGCAACGGACGCGTCTCATCTGCAAACTCCTGCAAGTAACGGGCCGCCAGAGCCAACCCTAACCGTCCATCACACACAAAAGTCACATCGTCTCCGCCAAATACTATGGGGCGGAAGGGCAAGTACTCAACCTTTTCTGCCTTGCCATATTCATTCCAGTTGCTCATCAGTAGTCTAACCGTCGTCTGAAGTGCAACCTTCGCATTTGCGTTGACTGCTCCGGAGAAGCCCCGCAGCGCTTTAACGTAATCGGCATTGTCTTCCGGCCGTGGATACTTTTGAGCAATGGCCTCGAACCTCTTCCCCATACCATTGCCGTCTGTGTGAATGACAGCGATATAACTCGATTCCCCCTTCTCACCGAATTGATCAAAATCGTCCACAAACCGGTAGCCCTCCTTACCTACATCAGGCAGGATCGCGCGCAGTCGCTCCTTGGCTTTGCCCTCGGCGCGCAATTTGTGCGCCACGACCTGGGAGATACGGCGCCCATCCTTGTCTAGCCCCACTGCTGGTAGTCCAGTGAAATCACATGCTGCGGTCACACCTAGCCCTACCAGTGGAATATCAGGGGGACGGGCAAGTTTTCGTGCAGCAACTTTTCCCCGCAGCAGCT
>JACKQG010006909.1_pt1 | contig 11701 bp, 11 predicted proteins | sample 8237621 | NCBI WGS metagenome assembly JACKQG01 (sample SAMN15677084, study PRJNA649215) | marine metagenome | biome: marine; feature: Black Sea; material: saline water; isolation source: suspended particulate matter (SPM) from the Black Sea western gyre | collected 2013-06-09/2013-06-10 | depth... | reverse complement strand
TCAGCGCCGGCACCGCATTCAACACCTCCACTGTGTAACTGCCCTGAGCAGTTTGATCCTCAAAAATGAGGCCTTCAAGGATGTCATGTTCGCGCGTATCGGAATTCGCCGTGGCCCGAATCAATGAGCCGGTGCGTAGCGTCGGCACCTCCTGTAAGGCGGCTTGCGCTGCTTGCATATCGGCAACCTCAACCAGCTTCACGCGTGATCCGGACAAAGCGTGAGTCAAAACTCCGAATGCTCCCGGTACCAAGGCCGGCAATTCGCGTAGGTGCTTTCCAACGTTATTCACCAAAGCCAAACGGGCCTTAGGCATCGACATTTCACCTTCATCCGCCGGTTGCAACTCCAAGTCGAAATCTGATTGACGAATGACTTTCTTCACCAGCACTTGAAATTGTGGATCGGTCAGATCGCCGTCGGAATCGCGCTGGTAATCGTATTTCAGGGTGCGGTTATCCCAAACCCGTTCTTCGGGTTGAGAATCCAGCGGGAATTCGTAGTGACGGCTACCAGTAGTAGGATTGGTCGTCACAAAATTAATGCTCAATACGTCGTGCGGATCGGCCCGGAACGAATCTAGGCGCACCTTAAACGGTGGTTCCCCTTGTCGAGTATTTTCGCCATGGAAGCCGTGCGTACTTTGATCCCAGTGTTGCCACTGTGCACTCTCTTTGCCGACGTTAATGTGCAAAATGCCGCGTTGTTCATCTAAACGGCTCATCAAGCCGCCGACGCACACCGCCAGCACCCCAGCATGAGTGGCTACAAAACCCCAACGTGCCGGCTTCAACAACCGCCGCCAACCGCCGCGGAAGGTATTCAACAGCACACCGCAGAACAGCATCGCCCAACACACCGCGTACCAGGGTGCGTGGTATACCCGAATCAAGTCCAGCCGGTCAGACCAAACAAAAAGCGACCACCACAAATCGTCGAATTTTTCTTCGACAGCCAGGATGCGCTTATTGCGCGCCCGCGTAATTAATCCAGTACGGCTTTGCTTCTGGATGGCGATGGAATAATCCCTGCCAAATCGCGCCTCGACTGCCGGCAGTTTTTTGTCGACCCGGTCGAGCATGGCCTGGATGCCGTCGTAATCGATGTCCAGCGCCGAATCCAAACCGAACAACCCATCTAAGTGCAGGTTTTCGGCAAACCTATAAATGAAAAACGCCTGGGCGTTGCGAAAGCTAGTACCACTCCCGGAAATACCTGAGTACTTGTCGTAGGCGAGTTTTTCGTTTTGCGTCCAAGCACGAGTTTCGCCGGAGGACACCAATTGTTCCAACGAAGCAACCGCACCGTCAGGAATTGGGAAATCCTTATTTTCTTGCTGGAATAGCACCCCGATGATGGCGCCGATCCCGATAAACAGCAAGTTGGTAATGCCGACCTTGATCGACCTTAAGAATTCGAAAGAATGGCCCGGTTTCCACACCAAAAGAATGGAAAACGGCAGCAGGGAAAAAAACAATCCCACTGCTGGCAGCAATTTGCCGCCGGGTTCTGCGTCCCACAAGGACATCGCCAACTTCCACGGAATGGCGGCGTACAAGTAGAGCAAAATGAGCACCAACCCACCATTACGAAAGCCCCACTTGAATTTTTTGGGGCGAGGTGGGCTGACGGGAGTAGAGGTGGCGGAGTCAGCCAAGGTTTATCGATTACGGCTTCCAAGGAAGCGAGTCAGGTCAATCAAACAATCACGGGCTTCTGCAACGGGCAAGACACTGAGTACCTGACAGGCTTCTTCGAGAGCATTACTGATCTCTAGGCGGCAACTTGTCAAGGCAACTTCCAACGGTTCGGCGAACTCGCCTTGCAACAGGGCAGCACGCGGTTCGCCGCTGCCGAAGCCGGCGGCTAGGCGTTGCCGCGCGGCGACAGGCAACATTTCACGCAAACGTATCAACGGCAAGGTCATCTTGCCGTTTGCCCAGTCGGTTCCAAGCGATTTTTTGGCGCTGGCCTGGTCTCCAACTAGGTCCAATAAATCGTCCATCATTTGAAAAGCGCGCCCGGCAAGTAAACCGTGACGGGCACAGGCATCTTGGACCTGCTTATCTCCCCCTCCATAAAAAGCCGCCAAACGGGATCCGGCCTCAAACAATGCTGCAGTTTTGCCATCGATTTGATCGACGTATTCGGCTTCGTCCAACTCAAAATCCTTGCAACTCAGGTTTTGGCTGATTTCACCCAAACATACTGCTGCAGTCGCTCGCGCCAATTCATTGGCACAGGTCTGATCCGAGAATTCAGTAGAACGTTGGAAAGCTTTGGCGTAAATCCAGTCGCCCAACAGCACGCTGGCATGAGCGCCCCATTTGACGTGGGTGCAATCCAAGCCGCGACGTTCTTTGGCTCCGTCTAACAAATCGTCGTGCACCAAGGTTGCCGCATGAATCATTTCGACCACCCCAGCAAGTGGAATGTGCTCTGGGCTCAACTTGCCGCAGCCTTGCGCAATCAGCAAAACTTGGGCGGCGCGCACCTGTTTGCCTTTGAATTGGCGCACATGCTCCACCAAAGGCCGCAAGCGCGGAGATTCGGGTTGGTACTGTTGAGCCAACCATTGATTCACTGCTTCCATCGGCTCGGCGATGGAGGCCAGTAGCTGAGGAAGATCGAGCGCCTGCGGGCTTGGGGTCACAACTAGGAATCCTGGTCGACGGCGTCTGAGAGGCTTTCCCAGTCTTCAGGCCGATTCAGGTTGGTGCAGTCTGGAATTGTACCTAAGCCTGTGCCGGAAAGGGCGATCCACCGCTGCTGTTGTAAAAACCTGCGCACCGAACGGCCACCGCTTTCTAGGTATTCCCTGGCAGCGCGGTGAAAGCTGGCCGGATAGGCTGCAATGAGGGGTTCTGGGCCGTTTTCGCTGACGGGCACGACTGCCGTTTCGGGTGAATTTTGCGCCTGTTCCACCATCGCAGCAAGCTGCCCAGACTGAATTTTGGGCAGATCTCCAGCTAAAACTAATACCCACTTGGCACCAACCCGGTGCTGGCTGTATTCCAAAGCGGCGGTTAAGCCGGCCATAGGTCCAGAACCAGCGGGTGCTTGTTCAGAAATGGCGTCCTGGAGTGCGACAAAAGCCTCGAGTTGCGGAAGCAGACGCAGGTCAGGCCCGAGGCAGATCAAATGCTGGCAATGTGGACGCAATGCGTTGGCGGCGCGATCGATCAAGCGCGAGCCATCGGCCAATTCCATGCGCAGCTTGTCCTTGCCCATGCGCCGGGATAGTCCTCCTGCCAGCAGGGCGCCTACCCACTGCGGAGAACCGGGGCGCCTCATGCCTTAGCTTTTGTCCGACGAATCGTCGTTTTTCAGCTCTTTGGGCTTATCCTCGCCGTCGTCTTCTTCGCCTTCTTTCAGGCCCTTTTTGAACTCATGAATGCCGGACCCTAAACCGCGCATCATGCCGGGCAATTTGGCGCCGCCGAATAGCAATACGGCGATACCGGCAATCCACATCCATTCGGATCCACCAGGCATACCGCAACCGGGCAAGCTGATGAGCAAGGCGAGTAGTAAGTAGCGGGAGCCGCGGGCAATCATGATGCAGGCGTTGGGCATGAATTCAGGGTGCATTCTACGGCTTCGGGGCGTCGCCGGCTAGGAATCGGGCGCGCAGAGTATCGCGGTAGTTAGGTCGACGCAAAACCTCGCATCGCCAGCCACTTTGTTCGAGGCCATCCCTAACCCGACGGGCGCAGGTATATGAGGTCAAAATTGCGCCGGGAGCGGCAACATTCGCCAGGCCAGGCCATAATTCGGGCTGCCAATCGTCGGCGTGTTTGGCGGGCGAAAAAAGATCCAGGAAAATCCAATCGATGCTGTTCGCGGCCAACAAGGGGAACATATGGGCTGCGCTGAGCGGGTAGAGGTGCAGGTCGGCATGGATCGGCAGGTCCTCGACGGTGTAGCCCCACCATGGCGCGTGGGCTTCGATCTCCGCCGGTGGCGCTGGCCACGGCTGCACAAACTGCGGATTAGGCTCGCATCCATAGGAGGTGATTTCGCCGTCAAATCCGGTCTCGGCCAGCATGCGGCAGGCCATAGCGGTATTAAGACCACGCCCAAAGCCAACTTCCAGCATCCGCACCTGGCTAGCATCGGCCATGGCCCATCGCTCCATGATGGGCGCGACGTAGGTAAAACGCGCTTCGCGCAGTGGATCGCGGCAATCGTGTGCCCACTCTCCACTGCGAGGATGTTGAAAGCTTAGTTCCATGCGGTAGTTTGTCACCGCCCTGGCTCAAAGCAGCAATCCAGGCTTACATGCCCAGGTCGTTGCGGAAGGCGGTCAGGGTCGTGCCCAAATCTGATGGCGTCGGCGCGATGCGTGCACCGGCATTTTCCAGAGCTTCGATCTTGGAATCAGCAGTACCACTGCCGCCCGAGATTATTGCCCCTGCATGGCCCATGCGTTTTCCCGGAGGGGCCGTACGGCCAGCGATGAAGGAAACTACTGGCTTAGTGACGTAAGACTGGATGAACTCGGCGGCTTCTTCCTCAGCGGTGCCACCGATCTCGCCAATCATGATGATGGAATCGGTTTCATCGTCATCTTGGAAAGCCTTCAGCACATCAATGAAGTTCGTGCCAGGAATCGGATCGCCGCCGATGCCTACGCACGTAGATTGTCCCAAACCTTCGTTGGTAACCTGCCAAACTGCTTCGTAGGTCAGGGTACCCGAACGGCTAATGATGCCGACGGATCCTGGACGGTGAATGTAAGCCGGCATGATGCCGATCTTGCACCCCTTGCCGTCGCCCGGGGTGATGACGCCGGGGCAGTTTGGGCCAATCAAGCGCGAATTTGAACCGGCAATGGCCTGCTTGACGCGAGCCATGTCCAAAGTCGGGATGCCTTCGGTAATGCAAACCACCAGCTCGATGCCGGCTTCTACGGCCTCAAGTATTGAGTCCGAAGCAAAAGCAGCAGGTACGTAAATCACCGAAGCCTGCGCGCCGGTTTGGGCAACGGCGTCGGCGACGGTGTTGAACACCGGCAAACCGAGGTGCTCTTGCCCGCCCTTACCAGGAGTTACCCCACCCACCATTTGGGTGCCGTAAGCCATAGCTTGTTCGCAGTGAAAGGTGCCGGTTTTGCCGGTAAAGCCTTGGCAGATCACCTTGGTGTCTTGGTCAATGAAAATGGCCATCGATTTATCCTTGCTTCAAAATTATGGATTAAGCAAGAGCCGCAACGGCTTCGCAGATCAAACGCGCGCCTTCGTCCAACGAAGATGCAGGAGTAATGTCTAGGCCGCTTTCCTGCAACAGGCGACGGCCTTCATCAACGTTGGTGCCCTCGAGACGCACCACCAATGGAACGGAGAGTTCCAAATTCTTAGCCGCATTGATCACGCCGCGTGCGATGACGTCGCACTTCATGATGCCGCCGAAAATATTGACCAAAATGCCGCGCACCTGCTCATCAGAAACAATGATGCGGAAGGCTTCGGTAATGGCTTGCTCGGATGCACTGCCGCCGACGTCAAGGAAGTTGGCGGGGTCAGCGCCATGGGACTTAATCGTGTCCATGGTCGCCATCGCCAAACCGGCGCCGTTGACCATGCATCCGATCGAGCCGTTCAAAGCGATGTAATTCAGCTCAAACTTGCTGGCTTCCACTTCCTTTGGATCTTCTTCATTTTCATCGCGCATCGCAGCTTCGGCCTTGTGGCGAAATAACGCGTTGGAATCGAGATTGATCTTGGCGTCCAAAGCCACCACGTCGCCCTCATCGGTGATCACCAATGGGTTGATTTCAGCGATTTCGCAATCCAGTTCTAGATATGCCTTGGACAATCCCATCAGGAATGGCACTGCCTGCTTGAGCTGGGCGCCTTCCAATCCAAGGAAAAATGCTGCCCGCCGCGCTTGGTGTGGCTGCAGGCCCATGATCGGATCAATCGGCAGCTTCAACAATGCTTCCGGCCGCTCCACCGCAATGGTTTCGATTTCGACGCCACCTTCTGCGCAGACCATCAAGACTGGGCAGCAGCGTTCACGGTCCAAAGCAATGCCGATGTAATGCTCTTTGGCTAAATCCAGAGCTTCACAAATCATGACCTTGCGCACTTTCTGGCCTTCCGGTCCGGTTTGGTGGGTAACCAGCATCATGCCCATCATGTTGCTCGCAGCTTCTAGCGTGGCTTTTTTCGAGGTGCAGAATTTGACTCCGCCACCTTTGCCTCGACCACCGGCGTGAATTTGCGCTTTGACGACGGCTTGTTTGCCGCCCCAATGGTCAAATGCTTGGGCTACCTGTTCGGCAAAATCAGGGCCATCCTCAAGGACGATTCCGCGCTGAATGCGGACCCCGTAACGCTCAAGGATTTCCTTGGCTTGGTACTCGTGGATTTTCATGTCTCTGGCAGAGAGAGCTTGGATGAAGCGAGGGCGTTGACCCTCAAGCCCAGTCAGGCAACTGGCTGGGAAAAAGACGGCCCGTCCCCCCTTGCAGGGAGCCGGGTCCTGTAGGCCGTCGGGCCGTGGAGCCGCACATGCGGTGGCGTGGCAGCTAAGGTTGGATGGCGCGAGCGAGAAAAAATGCAGCCTATGGGGCTACAAATTTGCCACGCTTGCGGCGCTTGCGCTTGATGACAGCGCGTCCACCGTGGGTTTTCGAACGACTGCGGAAACCGTAAGCCCTACGCTTCCGGTTCGACTTGCGAATTTTGACTTTGCGGCCCTTCACGACATTATTGGGTTAGGCACCAGGCGCGGACGTCTGGCGCAGGTCCTGGAGCTGAATCAAACTGATGGTGTTGGTACCGCCAGCGACCGAGAAGGTGCCAGCCAACGCCACAAGTAAATCCTGATCCCGGATCCACTTGCTCTTGACTAGGACTGTCGCCGCTAGGCGATGTAAATCCGCTACTGAATCCGCTAGAGGGATCAGGCCCGGAAGTACGCCCCAAATCAAGGACATGCGGTGGAATGCTTTCTCTCGCGACGTAATACCGATAAACGGCAGGTCGGCGCGAAATGAGGCGACAAGTCTACTGGTTCGGCCGCTCTCAGTAAAGACTAGAACCAATTTGGCCAAAGAAAGGTGGGCCGCCATGATCGCGGCATGGGCCACAGCCATGCCTACCGAGCCCGGACGGTCGCCAATCCGCTCAATGCCGGGATATTGACGCCAATCTGAGGTGAACATTTCTTCTTCGGTGGCAATCAGAATATCGTGCATGACCCGGCAGGCCTGGACCGGATAATTGCCCATCGCGGTCTCACCGGACAGCATCACCGCGTCCGCCGATTGCGAAACCGCATTAGCAACATCCGAAACTTCAGCACGAGTTGGCTGCTCAGCTTCGATCATTGATTCCAGCATTTGGGTAGCCACAATGACCGGCGTGGCTGCCCCCAAGCACTGGCGAATAATCCTGCGTTGCAGCAAAGGCACCTTGGCATGACCGACTTCCACCGCCAAATCACCTCGAGCGACCATAATCGCGTCGGTCTCGGCAATGATCTCCTTGAGATTTTCGATCGCGTTCGGATGCTCAATTTTGGCGATGATCGGGATATCCGATTTCAGTTTATGCAATGCCCGCTGCAGGCTGGCGACATCTTTGGCACTGCGCACAAAACTAAGAGCAATCCAATCCACCTCCTGTTTCACCGCCCATGCCAGATCCTTACGATCCTTTGCCGACAGAGCTGGTGCAGATACCTCCGAATCGGGCAAGTTGACTCCTTGAAAGGACGCCAACTGGGTTCCGCGGCGTACTTTGCAAAGTAAACGGCTGCCCTTTATCTCAACAATCTTCAATTCCGCCCGGCCATCCCGGATGCGGATGCGGTCGCCGACGGAAACATCCTTGCTGAGACCACGGTAATCGATAGGAAGATCGCCATTTTTGCCCTCTTTGCTACCGCCGCGCACCCAGATTTTTTCGCCTAAGCGCAAGGTGCGGTGCTGTTTCAATTCCCCGAGGCGAATGCGCGGTCCACGCAGGTCCACCAAAATAGAAATTGGCCGCTCCAGTTCGGCTCGAATCTCACGGATCCAACCGATCCACGTTTCGCGGGCGACATTGTTGCCGTGGCTCATGTTTAAGCGAAACGCATCAACGCCCGCTTTAACCATGCGTCGAATAAGCTCCGGGCGTGCACTGGACGGCCCGAGCGTGGCGATGATTTTAGTTCTGGCTAACTTCTTCTCAAGCATTGGAGGACGGCTTGGGGTGACAAAAAAACCGAGGCTAGTATCCCAGCCTCGGTTGAAGTTTCGGTGAAAATAAAGTTTGACTTACAGCAGACCTTTTTCGCGCAAGGTTTCGATGTCCTTGCGAATGGCGTCGGCGGATGCGTTCAGTTTTGCCATACCGGCGTCATCGAGTTCCAGCTCCACAATGCGCTCCACCCCGTTGCTGCCCAAAACGCAGGGCACGCCCATGTAAATGCCGCTGAGGCCATATTGGCCGTCCAACGATGCGGCCGATGGCAACAGACGCCGTTCATTGCGCAAAATGGACTTGGCCATCGCCACGGCAGCGGCCGCCGGCGCGTAATAGGCGGAACCGGTTTTAAGCAAATTGACGATTTCAGCCCCACCATGCTGCGTGCGTGCATTAATCGCGTCGACCTGAGCGTCCGGGAGCAAGGCGGTTACCGAAACGCCGTCCATAGTCGAGAACTGTGGCATCGGCACCATCGAATCGCCGTGGCCGCCCAGCACCATGCAGCGTGCATCCGCTACACCACCACCGAGAGCATCGGAGATGAAAAATGCCATGCGCGCAGAATCCAAAACGCCAGCCATGCCGACGACGCGCTTCTTGTCGAAGCCCAAGCGCTCGGCCATCAAGTAAACCATGGTGTCCAACGGATTGGAAACCACGATGACCTTGGATTCAGGTGAGCCTGCTTTGATGTAATCCGCAACCGCATTGATGATCTTGCCGTTCACCTCGACCAGATCGCTGCGGTCCATGCCAGGCTTGCGCGGCAATCCAGCGGTCATGATGAACAGATCCGAACCACTGGTGTCCGCCGGATCATTGGTGCCAACGACCTTAGCCTGGTAACCCAGTACTGCCGCAGCTTGATTCAAATCCAGCGCAATGCCCTGAGGGCGGCCTTCAATGACGTCAATTAGGACGATTTCCTCAGCTATTTCCTGCTCGGCAAGACGTTGCGCGCAGGTCATGCCTACAAATCCAGCACCTACTACAGTGACACGGGTCATGATGATTAATGATTCGGGGAATACCGGGAGTTCCGGCGCGGGATTTTACCCCTGCGGCCACGGCCCTGGCTAACTTCCTAAGAAAGTCTTGCCGTTGGTGGTCCACCAAGTTTTCCACGATTCATAGGCTTTTTGGCGATCAGCTTCTTCGGCTTGGTAGTCGTAGCCGAACTTTTGCGCGGTGATTTGGCGCAAAGACTGAGCCGCTGCTTGGCGTACGAATGAAATTTCGTCCAGCAAGCTCTCGATCAAGTGCGGGACCGACGCCTTGGCGCGCCAATCCCCCATGGTTTTGGCGGCATAAAAGCGGTTGAATTCATAAGGATCCGTCAGCAGAGGGATCAGGTGCGGGACCAGGCGATCATCGTTTTGGCCTGAGAGCTTTTCTAATGCGTCTAAGCGGTCGTCTTGGTCATCCGACTGCAATTGACGCAGCAAAGCAGTGATTTTGGGCTGGAAAGCTTCTTCGCCCGCCCCACCATCGGCCGGGCCGCGTTCGGCCATTTCGCGCATTTGCACGCTGAGTAGATCCAGCTGGTCGCGCAGCGTCTCTTGACTGCCGCGTTGTTCGCGCTGACGTTCTCCAAGCACCTGCAAACTGGCTTCCGCTTGACCGATGCGCTTGCCCAAACTTTCAATTTCCAGCGCAAATTGAGCAAATTGATCGGTTTGGGTGCGCAATTCCTCGAATTGTTTTTCAGCATCTTGACCCAGCAAAGCCAAACGATCGCTAATTTGCCCAAGTTGGGTGGAAGTTAACCTGGATTCCTGGTCCAGTTCTTGGCGGATTTCATCCAGTTTACTGTCCAATCTGTCCTTGAAGCTGTCTCTTTGGTCACTAAAGGCTGCCTGCATTTCCAGGCGGAAGGCCTCCTGTTTTTCACTATGGTTCCACCAAACCCAAACTGCTGCCACCACCGCCATCAATGCGATTACAGTGCCGATCCAGCCCATAGGACCGCTATTACCGGTTGGACTTTCAAGTAATTCAAGGCACCCAGGGCAAATGCAGCGATCTCCAGCGCGCTGGGCGGCGCCCGATTCAATGTCAGCAAGGGGGACAGATGCGTCGCAAACGTTGCAGAAATGAAGCTCAGCCATACCCAGAGGATAGCTGTCTCAGGGCGGCAGTTACACCGCTAGACCGCCAAACCCAGCCAGAGCACCATCGAAGTTGCGCTTAGACGTGCTCCACGGCGGCACTTTGGGCCCAACAAATCCAACCGCCACCGAGCAATCGGTCGCCCTGATAAAGGGCCAAACCCTGGCCGGGGGTCACACTTTCAGCAGGCTCAGCGAACTCGATGCGGAGTCGATCTGGCGCCAGCATAGTGGCGGTAGCGCTGACCCCGCCAGGAGCACTCCGGTATTGGACTTCCAGGCCCTCTAGCACCCCAGTAGGGCTCAATTCACAGCCGACGGCCTGGAAACCCTCCACCTCGGCTAAGGAACTGCCGGTGGCCTCACGCGGCCCGACGACGACGTCACCGGTATCGGCCCGGATGTCGATTACGTACATAGGTTGAGTACTGGCGAACCCGAGTCCGCGGCGTTGACCTCGGGTGAAACCCATATGGCCATCGTGTTCGGCCAGGACTTGGCCATTGAGGTCGACCATGCGACCAGCTTTGCCCAAGCCTCCGCTTTTACGCAGAACCTCGCGATAGTCGTTCCCTGGAACAAAGCAAATTTCTTGACTGTCAGGTTTGCCAAAAACGGCGAAACCTGCTTTTTCAGCCAGGGCGCGGGTTTCGGATTTTTGCAGCTCGCCTATGGGCAGCAGAGTGCGCGCTAGGGTGGATTCGGCAACCGGGAAGAGCACATAGGACTGATCTTTGTGGACGTCTAAACCGCGCAGTAGTTGCGGGCCGGATTCGGTTTGCTTGAGCCGGGCGTAATGGCCGGTGGCTAAATATTGAGCCCCCATGGCGTCGGCGAATTGCACTAGAGCACCAAACTTAATGTCGCGATTGCACATCGCGCACGGGTTCGGCGTGCGACCTAATTCGTATTCGCTGCGGAAATACTGCTGAATGCGGTCAAATTCCGCCTCCATGTCCAGGGCGTGAAAGGGAATTCCCAATTTGTCGGCCACCAAAGCGGCATCCCGTGCGTCCGCGGCCGAGCAACAACCTTGTTTATGTGCCGCCGTTTTGGATTTCATCGAACAAGCCGACGCCGTGGCTACATTTTTTGCCGCCTCGACTCCATTGCGTAAAAATACCCCGACGACGTCGTAGCCTTGCTGCTGTAGCAGTAGAGCGGCGACGCTGGAATCTACGCCGCCGCTAAGGGCGACCAAGACGCGCTTGGGGTTCATTTATTGGAGTGGCTAGGCGGTGGCACGCCTGCGTACAGACGTTAGAATGACCGCCCATTATCGCACAGGACCACCCATGGGCGAAGTCAGGAAACAAAATTCCGTGTACATCCTTCCCCAGCAGCAGGAAGGCGGCAGCTTTGTCCCTTCTTCCTTCTTTCTTGTCATCGTTT
>JACKQG010006908.1_pt1 | contig 11703 bp, 9 predicted proteins | sample 8237621 | NCBI WGS metagenome assembly JACKQG01 (sample SAMN15677084, study PRJNA649215) | marine metagenome | biome: marine; feature: Black Sea; material: saline water; isolation source: suspended particulate matter (SPM) from the Black Sea western gyre | collected 2013-06-09/2013-06-10 | depth... | reverse complement strand
GTTTTAACTCTTCAACGATCTCTGCCACGTTTTTGGCATTGGAATCTATGGTGCCTGTGCAAGGTGCACAGCCTAATGATCGGTAACGTTTACCCTCGGGGGTAGCAAAGTAGAGATCGATGATGGGGATTTCCTCCCGCAAAATATATTCCCAAACGTTCAACTCTGTCCAATGAAGAATGGGATGGATTCGTATATGGGTGTCATCTGAAAATGTAGTTTTATATTGATCCCAAAGTTCCGGAGGCTGATCTTTGAAATTCCATTCAAAGTTTTTATCGCGCGGTGAGAAATATCTTTCTTTTGCGCGGGTGCCTTCTTCATCACGACGGATGCCGAGAATGAGTCCGGTGTAACCATGCTCTTCCATGATGCATTGCAGGCCCTGGGTTTTAAGGGCTTCACAGCACACAATACGTCCTCTTTCGTGGTTCATACCTTCGTCTAAAGCTTTCTGGTTTTTACCGACGACCAGATTCAGTCCCCACTTCTTGGCATAATGATCCCGGTATTCGATCATTGCCGGGATTTTATAAGTGGTATCTATATGAACCAAAGGGATGGGGCAATGTCCAAAAAAGGCCTTACGCGCAAGCCATACCAGTATCGTAGAATCCTTACCAATCGACCACAGCATGGCAAGATTTTTAAAATTTTTATAGGCCTCACGGAGTATAAAAATGCTCTGATTTTCAAGTTCGTCTAAATGATCCATTTAATTCAATAATTCCTTTAATTTAATGAGATCTTTGCAGGTTCTCAGGTCCTTCGAAAAACTCAGAATAACCCATTAAAAACGGGGTAGTTGTTATGCTGAACTTGTCGAAGCATCTCGTCTTTTCTAATTATGCAAAGCTCTCCAATTTAATGGGAAAATTTCACTTTATCCTGATTAATCAATAGAATCAAGGGGGACGGTGATTTTACGGGAAATTGGGTAATTGCGCAATGGGAATGCTGACTTTTTGCGGGATTTTTAGGAAAAATACCTGCCCACGACGTCGGGAAAGGGGCAACGCAGGCAGTTATTCTGGCTTTGGGTGCAAAAATCCTGATAAATTTGCATCAATCCCTGCACTTGTTTTTCCGATGACAGTTGGTGAAGCATGTCTTTCTGATCGCCAAAAATATAATGTTTCATGAACCGGATCAGTTTGTTGTCGCTGGCCCCTTTACTGATCTGGAACAGATGGCTCAAGCATTCTTCCATATCCTTGAATTTTCCGGCGCGAGCAAAAATAAAAATCAATCCGATAGGCAGACCAATATTGATGATGATTTCCCGCGACCTTGCAGAACCAATGAGTTGCTGAGAGGAAGCCAGTTTTTTGCCGCCTGCTGTGTAATGTTGCGACCAGTAATCGCTGGCATCCAAACAAAAAAAGTTTAAAAACTCATCTACTTGTTTGCGGACTGTAATTTTGTTTTTTAAACCAGAAATCCCTTGAACGAAATCTGTGAACAGTCCTTTTTTCTCATGTCTGTAAATAAGATGAGCCAATCCCGCAATTCTTCTGTAAGGGTAGTTGGCCGGGCGTATGGAGCGAAAGGACCAATCTTTTTTAGTGAGCGGAGAATCAGGAAGTGAATTTTTATAGCCTTGCCATATTTTGAGTAGTTTTTGCAGGGCTGGAATTTCTTTCCAACTTTGTAAATCCATTAGGCCTGAGACACCAAAAAGTAAAGCCTGATAATGGAGGACTCGTTCATCACTTTTAATTTTTGCAGGAACCAAATCTTTTAAAGTGGAAAGCGTTAAAGTATCCGCCAGAATTTGGAAAGGTTGTTTGTTGTTGGGGTAACCCAGCGCCTCGGCGACACCGCGATAAAAAACCTGCTCGTAACCTTCAATGATGATGGGATCATGGAAACGTTCCAGTTTTCTCAATACTCTGGCTTCACCTGCTGCATTGAGAAGATGAGCTAATTTTTCTTTAGACAACCGCGACAAAGGTTCGTGGCAGAGTCCTACATTACATTGATTGAGAACCGGGTAGTTTTCAAAGTCCAGTTCATTGTTGAGATCAAGAATGCCTTGGGTTAGAAAGTCTTTAATCTCAAAATCAAACGCAGCATTTTTTTTAAGGTGTCGTTTTGAGGGTTGCCTTCCACGTCCCTGCCACATATAGACATGAAGAATGACATTGTCAAAGTCGGGGTTGTCAGAATGACCGTGGCTGTCCCAGTCGCCGGCATATACATGCAGTTCGACATCACCTTCATATACCTTGCCATTGACCTTTATCGTTGCGCTGGTGAAGTCGGGGCCTTTGCCAAAATTCCAGTAACCGGGATAGATGATTTCCAAATCCTGGCTGTCTTGAGTTTTCAGGGCAGGGGTACAAAACAACTGGTCGTTCCAAATGCAGCGGATTACTTTTTCTGGGACGCGTAGGGTATGGTCTTCTTCTCGAACTTCAAACTGGTTGAAGACGCGGGTGAATTTCAAATAGGCATCTGAAAATGTTTCCGCAGCAATCATTTAATTTTCCATTCAGTTCCATTTGGGGTGTCTTCTATGAGCACACCCAATGCAGTGAGTTCATCACGACAGCGGTCGGCCTCAGACCAGTTTTTGGAGGTGCGTGCGGCATTGCGGTCGGCAATCAATTGCTCAATTTTTTCAACATCGAGATTCAGATTTTGATTTTTGACATCGAATAATTCTTTTTCGAATTGTTCTGGCGAACGTGAGAACAGCCCTAATGTTTTTGCAACGTTGATCCATGCCTGAGCGGTGACCGCAAAATCGTCATCCTGGGTTGCCGAATTGAGATGGCGCAGACCTTCGTTCAAAAGAGCCATGACAACAGCCGTGTTCAAATCGTCATTCATTGCCGCTTCAAAATTTTTGGTTAAAGTATGGCCTTGAATCTTTTCTTTAAAGTTGGCAATAGAATTTAAGTTTAGGTCTTTCAGTTTTTCGTGGGCTCCTGCGAGTCCTTCATAGAACCGGGTCATCACCTTGGTTGCGTCTTCCAGGTTTTTCTCGGAAAAGTCGATCGGGCTGCGGTATTGGCTGCTGATTAAAAACAAGCGCAAGACTTCGGGATGATATTTTTTGTAAACATCCCGTAACGTGAAAAAATTGCCCAAAGATTTCGACATCTTTTCCTTATCGATGTTGACGAATCCGTTATGCACCCAATAGCGAACTGGTTGTTTTCCCGTACAGCCGCAAGATTGTGCGATTTCATTTTCGTGGTGCGGGAACACCAGGTCTTTTCCACCACCGTGAATATCAAACGTGTCGCCAAGATATTTTTTGCTCATCGCCGAGCATTCAATATGCCATCCCGGTCGACCCGGTCCCCAGGGACTGTCCCAGGAAGGTTCGCCCGGCTTGCTCTTTTTCCATAAGGCAAAATCTAACGGATCATTTTTAGTATCGTTGACTTCGACTCGGGCACCCGATTGTAGATCGTCGATGTTTTTCCCGGAGAGACAACCGTAATCCTTGAAGGATTTAATAGAATAGAAAACATCTCCATCGGACTCATAAGCCTTGTCTTGATCAACGAGGGATTGAATCATCTCCAGCATTTCAAGGATGTGGTCGGTGGCTTTCGGTTCTTCTGTGGGGGAGGCGATATTGAGCTTTCCCATGTCCTGATGAAAGGCTTCAATATATTTTCGGTTGATTTCCTGCCACTCCACACCTTCTTCATTGGCGCGATTGATGATCTTGTCGTCGATGTCGGTGAAGTTGCGAATGAAAGTCACATCGTTTCCGAGGTATTGCAGATAGCGGTAAAGCGTGTCGAAGACAATTGCAGCGCGAGCATGGCCGACATGGCAGTAGTCGTAGACGGTGACACCGCAGACATACATGCCAACATGGTTTTCTTTTTGCGGAACGAAGTCTTCCTTCTTCCCGCTCATGGTATTGAATATTTTTAAAGTCATCGGCTCAATATAACATTCTGATTGCAAAAAGTCAGGGGTGAGAAGGGTGCGAAAATGAACATTTCCCCCCCCCCTTTTTTTTTTAATAAGGGGGTATTGAAATTTGCCTCAAGGCATTTTGGGCCGAGACGAAGCTTTGATTTGCCAAGTCCGTTGCGGCTAGTTGCCTCCCCCACTAGGGGGTAGGTTTGAGGCGAGCTTCGAGTTCTTTGACGTTATTTCGAAGTGCTGCAACAGCAAACTCGGCCTGGCTCTTCAGTGTTGCTTCTGTTATCGGTTCTTCTGTTTTACCGTAGCCTGAAATTTCTTTGCGAATTTTATCCAGTTTACGTTCCAGAAGGATACTGCGTTTGGAACTGAAACTTTTTGCGATAGCACCTTTTAATCCCTCACCATCATAATGTTTGGTGATTGCCATCAACATGCGTTTTCGCGAGATAAACTTCTTGCCATTTTTCCAGTCTTCAATGGCTTGGAACATTTCCTTCTCGATATTATCGACAATGGCGTTGTAATCGGTGGGGTCGGTCATGTCATGGATCTCACCTTGGACGGACGCCGATTTGATATCGAAGTCAAAAGTCTGGTCAACGCCGGTCAGGTCTGCCGAGCGGATATTTGCTGAGACTTCGTCGGGACTCAACATAGGCGCCCAAACCTGCATGATATAACCTTCACTTTTAACATTCTTAAACTCGTATTCACCTTTGTCATTGGGCCGGGTGTAGTAACCGTTGGGAACCACAAACAGGGTTCCGATCATATCTTTGTGCATATTGCATCGCAGGACGATAGGACCGGCGGTGGTGAACTCGATGGACTTGAAAGAGCCTGATGCCATGGCACCGAGGTTGAACTGGTTGCCCTGGGACTTGGAAAAAATATTATGCACTTCCTTGTCATGATTGGAGAACGTGATGGTTGCTCCAACCTGAACGACAGAATGACGAGGCTGAAAATTTAATCCACTCTGGTGAATGGTTATGGCCTCGCCTTTTTTCTGACCTTTTATACGCATTTTGGTTTTTGTTTCTAGAAATACCAATGTATGCGGACTTGGAGCCTTGCCATTAATAAGAATCTTTCCCTTAACATTTGTAGTTTCGTTGACCTTTTTAGAGCCTTCCATTTTATGGTCGGCACCCGAACCCTCTTCTTTCTTTTCTTCAACTTTAGGGGCAACTTCTGTGGCTTTGGCTTCTTGAACAACTGGTTCCGGTTGTTTAACCGGCTCGGGTTGTTCTACGGGCTTGGGTTGATTGATGGGCTTCCCGGCGGAAGAATCGTATTTACCCAATGCTGTCAGCATCTGGATTACAAAAGGTTTCTCATATTGTTTGTCCAGTTCGATGGCTTTCAGAAAATGTGGGGCAGCCGATTCAAATTTCTTCTGGATGCCAAGAACAATGCCCAGATTAAAATGAGCCAATGCAAACCTGGGCTCGATTTCAATGGCCTTTTTGTAGGACGCAACTTCCTGATCATATAATTTTTTACGGCCATAAGATTTGCCCAGAAGGTTGTAGGCCATCAGGTTGTTAGGGGCTATATCGATGGTTTTCTGGAAAAGGCGGATTGCGTCATCGGGTAAATCCCCCTCCAATTGGGACATGGCCCAGTTGAAAGTTATTTCGCTGTCATTGGGAGATAGTTCATGCGCACGTGCGAATCTTGTATTGGCACCTTTAAATTTTTTCGCCATTCTCAATGCAGCACCCCATATAGAATAGAGGTCTGCAGAGTCAGGACTTAATACGGAGGCTTTTTCGAATTCCATATTGCCGGCGTTATATTCTCCCTTTTCAGTAAACTCCATACCTTTTTGGATATGCTCCAGAGTTTTCCTGGGCAGGGTTGGTTTGGGTGAAGGAGTGGATGTGGCAGTTTTTATCAGATTGCCCAAGTCCGTTTCAGGGGGCGGGGCAATTTCCTGGGATTCTGATTCTTTCGGTTTTTCGGCTTTGGGGTTATCTACTTTAGATTCGGATATTTTTTCCGATTCCTGATAACTTGCATAGGGTTTAAGATTGCTGGCAGGTGTAGAATAGAACATGAGAGCCCAAAGTCCGGCACCGACTACTGCCAACCCAACAATCGTAATGATGCAGTTTTTTAATAAGTTTGTTGATTCTGTCTTTTTGTGTTTTGAATCCATAATTGGTTTCTATAACCCTATTATCATTGTTAATAACCCGTTCGCTAAAGATCGTTGCCGCACCCTTTTTATTCCAATCATTCATTCGACCTGCAAATCGATCTCGTCAAAATAGTGCACTCAACGAGTTTTTAGAAAATAAAGGAATAATCAGGTTGAATTTTATCGAGTAATACGATTAAATCATAGCCGCAAACGACCTGTCAACCGGGCAGCTTCGTTTGGAAGGGTGATTATTTCTTGCCAATAGGCTTTTTCCTCTCTCATCCAGGTACAAACCGCATTAATAAGTAGGTTTATTTTGGCCCGGCTGCAATCTTACGGATAAAATTAATAAATGAATTCCACCACAGAATTAGAAAATTCGGACCTTGCTACTTCCTTGAAAGGTAAATCCGGCTATCTTCCCTGCCAGTTCATTGAGATGACTTTGAAGGAAGGGATGATTAGTTCGAAGACACCCATTGAGGCTTCGCAGATTCAACCGGTGAGTTTGGATTTGCGGTTGGGGCAAAAGGCCTACCGGATTCAGTGCAGCTTTTTACCTGAAAATGATCCGGTGGAAACCCGTTTAAAAGAAGTAACGCTTTATGACTTTGATATTTCCAATGGTGGGATTCTGGAAAAGAATGCGATTTACCTGATTCCCCTGATGGAAGAATTGAATTTGCCTTCTGATTTTTATGGACTTGCCAATCCCAAAAGTTCCACCGGGCGGTTGGATATGTTCACTCGCGTTATTGTGGATGGTGGTCATCGATTCGACGAGATACCGCGCGGATATCGGGGCAAGCTTTATCTGGAAGTGATTCCGCGATCTTTTCCAGTGAAGGTGCACGCCGGGCTATCGTTGAACCAGTTGCGGGTGGCGCACCTCACCTCGCAATCTCTAGACAAAAAGAAACTGGTGAACAAATTTAAGAAAAACCCGGTTTTGTTTGACCAAAGTGGATTCCACATTCCTGTCGATGAAGTGAAGTTAGAGGAGGGTGTCTATGTCGGCGTCGATGTGTATGGAGACGAACCCGAATCCATCGTGGCTTATAAGGCCAAGACCAATTCCAATGTTATCGACCTTTCCAAAATACGCCATTACAAAGCGGACGAATTCTGGGAACCTATTTACAGGCCGAAAAAGAAGCGATTGATCCTGGAACCGGAAAGCTTTTATATTATGATGTCGAAAGAAAAAATCTGTATCTGGCCGGACTGGCTGGCGGAAATGATTGCCTACGAACCGAATAGCGGCGAGTTGCGCACCCATTACGCGGGATTTTTTGATTCAGGTTTTGGGTGGAACGGTACCGATGAATTGATGAATCAGGGAACACGTGCGGTGATGGAAGTTCGTCCCCACGATGTTCCATTTATGGTAGAACATGGGCAGACGTTTTGTCGGCTCAAGTTTGAGAAGGTGGTGGAAAGGCCCGACCGGGTTTATGGTCGCAAGTTGAATTCCAATTACCACTCTCAGGGATTGGCCCTGAGTAAATATTTTGAATCAGACTAGGCACTGTCCAGTTTTAAGAATATTGGGAATTATATGCAACGAGATGAATTGAAGTCCATTGTTGAAAATATTTTGTTGGCTGCGGACCAACCTGTCCATGTTGGGGAACTTGAAAAAATTTTTCTCAATGCGGCAGAAAAAAATGACCTGCAGTCCATTCTTGAAGAGTTGAAGGAAGAGTATCAGTCTCGAAACCTTCAAATTCTGGAAGTTGCTGATGGGTATCAGTTGTGCACGCGTCATGAATTTAATGACTGGATTCGTAAGTTTCTGAAACTGGATAGATCCTCACGGTTGTCACAGCCGAGCTTGGACACGCTTTCTATTATTGCGTATAAGCAGCCTCTCACGCGCCAGGAAGTAGATGACATTCGCGGAGTCGATTCGAGTGGAGTTATCAAAACGTTGTTGGAAAAAAAAGTAATAGGGCCGGCAGGACGAAAAAAAGTCCCGGGTCGTCCTATCATGTATCGTACAACGCAAAAATTTCTGGAATATTTTGGCCTGAAAGATTTGAGTGATTTACCGACTTTGGAGGATTTGAAGGAAGATGTGGAAGGCGATGATCCTCCTCTACAGTCACAGATAGAATTCGCAAAACCAGAAACAGACTCTTCCGAATCTGAAGTGGTTGAAAACGAGGAAGACGTTTCACCCGCATAGAACCCTATTGGAGAAAATATCTCCTATTGGTTTCACCATCCTTTATTGTTCATGTCATGGAAATTCGTTTACAAAAAATAATAGCTGACGCCGGCCTCGCTTCCCGAAGGGAAGCAGAAAGATGGATTGAAGAGGGAAAGGTCAAGGTCAATGACAAAGTGGTAACCAAATTGGGTTCGCTGGCCGATCCCAGTGTGGACCGTATCAAAGTTCAGGGGAAAGCTATCCCGAGAAAGCAGGAAGAGGTTTATGTGCTTTTAAATAAGCCGACGGGTTGTCTAACGACCATGGCGGAAGATAAACGGGGCAGAACAACGGTTATGGAATATGTGCGGGTGACAAATTTGCGGGTATTTCCGGTAGGGCGTCTGGATTACAATACTCAAGGGGTGTTGCTTTTTACCAACGATGGTGCGTTGGCAAAAAAACTTTTGCTTCCCAAATATAAAGTGGAGCGGACCTATAAGGTAAAAGTTTCGGGAATGCCTAACGAAAAAACACTGAAACGGCTAACACGTGGTGTACATATTGAGGATGAGAAGTTTAAACCCATTACCGCAAAAGTTCAAAAGACGAGTGGAAAAAATTGCTTTCTTATCATGACACTTACGGAAGGAAAAAACAGGCATATTAAAAAGGTCTGTGAACATATTGGCCACCCCGTTATTAAATTGCAGCGTACCCATTTTGGCGGACTGAATTTAACAGGACTTCCCTTGGGAGCGTGTCGGATTTTGAGCCCAAAAGAAGTGAAGTCCATTAAAAATCTTGTGGCTAATGAGCCGCCCCCCACCCGACCGGCCAAGAAAAAAAGATGAGAACCGCTTTTCGATTACAAATTTTCTGGTTCATAAATTTTCTGGTTTTTACCCTTTTGGCATTGGATCATCCCTTCTCATGGGCACAACCCATATTGAAGGATTCTTATCAAGGCATCGCCAGCGTTTCTGCCAAGAATGACAACTATGTCATTTCCCGAAAGAAGGCGGTAGCTTTTGCCATGAAAAATGCAATGGAATTGGCTTTTAAAGATTTATTGGGGGAAGATGAGTTTGCTGCGAATCAGGGAGATTTGAAAAAGATTATTCGGCGAGCCAGTCGCTATGTAAAAAGTTACAGGTATTTGCGGGCCTTGGATGATCTGGAGAATAGAGTCAGCGAAGTGGTTCTGGAAGTGCGATTTTTCCCTGGCGCGGTAAACCAGGCCTTAGCAGGAATGGGCGTTGTCGCGGGTCCCCTCAGTGAGCACAAAGTGGTGGTTCTTATGAAGGAGAATAGTTTTACTTCTGCTCCTCTTTCCTCTTTTTGGGATGTCGTTCCCATTTCAGAAACGCAGCTTACAAAAAACTTTTTGGAGTCAGGAATTGAAGTGGTAGACCGAAGCAGTATTCGCGATGCGATTCGAGAAAGCATTGTGCTGGGTGCTATCAAGGGGAATTTAGATGATGCGAGGAATATCGGGTTGAAGGCCGGAGCGGATATCGTTATTGTAGGGACGGCTGTTTCAAAAATGAAAAAAAATAAAGATAAAGAAACGAAAATGGTACAGGTGAATATCAGTGTTAAAGCTGTTTCAGCAATCGATTCTTCCTTGATAGCCGCAAAAAGTGATTTTGCTACCGTGGAAAATGAATACGAATTGTCAGCGGAATTGGAAGCCTTTGATGTAACCAGCCGTAAACTCGCTGATTTTCTGTTGCCTTCTTTTCATCGTTATTGGGAACGAGGTGTGCAAGCCCCGATCAAAAAAGCTCCCGATGCCCCCCCCATGTCTATGGCGGATATGTAGACCATGAATCAGGATAAAAATAAAAATCTATTTCTGATTTCTCTAGTCCTGTTGGCCGTTATTTGTATATTGCTCTATTTTTCCCGCCGGGTAGTCGCTCCTTTTTTCATTGCGTTTGCTCTCGCCTATCTGATGGATCCGTTGGTAGATAAGATGGCCTCCAAAGGTGCTTCCAGAACAGGGTCGGTGCTATTTTTGATGCTGGCATTTTTTTTCGTTCTCGTAATCGCGGGCCTATTACTCGTTCCAATAATAAGTATGCAGACAGAAAATCTGGTACAGAATATCCCTGTCTATATCGGGATATTTCAGGATTGGATTCGACCTCTGTTGGAAATGGTAAGAGGGCTTGATCCTGTAAAAGTAGAAGAGATTCTCAACGAGGGTTTATCCCGATTTGGGGAACTGCCCATGAAGGCCCTGCAGTTTTCCGGGAAACTACTTTGGGGCTCCATTTCAAATTTATTTAATATTATTTTGATGATTGCCAACCTGGTAATCATTCCTGTGGTGATGTTTTATCTGCTGAGAGATTTTGATTCCATAAATGAAAGGCTCTTGGCTTTGGTTCCCCCTCGATTTCAGGAGAAGACACGGGAAACGGTTCTTGAAATCGATAAGGTCCTATCGAGTTTTGTTCGTGGGCAATTGATGGTGGTGGCGTTGATGGGAGTAATGTATGCCTTCGGATTATTTCTATGTGATACGCCCATGAGTCTTGCATTGGGTCTCATGGCGGGCCTGGTCAATTTGGTCCCTTACCTTGGGTTGGTATTGGGGTTTGCCCCTGCTGCAATCTTGACCTTTATGCATACTCAGGAATGGCTGCCGGTTCTCGGGGTTGCAGGCGTTTTTGCGTTTGTGCAGGCGATGGAAGGCATGGTTATTACTCCCCGTGTAGTAGGAGAAAATATTGGTCTGCATCCTGTCGCAGTTATATTCGCAGTTCTCCTGGGAGGCGAGTTATTCGGTCTTGTGGGTATGATTCTGGGTGTTCCTGCAGTAGCAGTGCTGAACGTTCTTTTCTCGAGAGGCATTCTACAATACAAAAAATCTCCCTATTATTCAGATTCTTAACATTGCCTTTTAAGAATTCCCTGAATTAAAATTTCAAAAATTGTAAGGATGGAATCCAGTACCCGACAAAGTTAAGATTTTTTGCGGCTTTTAATATATAACTATCTATATATTGAAATATAGATGTTTGGGGATGCAATTTTATAGATTTTCTGGAAATTAAATGATTATGGCACGAGTATTTTTATTATTTTTGGTAGGAATAGGTTTTATCCCATTCGATGTTCAGGCAGGTCATCCTTCAAAAATTGAGATAGTAGGATCTACCACCGTTTTGCCTATTGCATCTCGCGCCGCAGAAAAGTTCAAGTCATCTCATCGTTTGCGGATTCTTGTTAATGCCGGTGGCTCGGGGGTAGGAATCCATTCTGTTGCGAAAGGGCGCTCGGATATTGGCATGACCTCCAGAAAAATTTCCAAGTCAGAACGAAAACGGTATGAAGGCTCTCATCTCAAGGTGCATACCGTGGGGGTCGATGCGGTGGCCTGTGTGGTTTCTTCAGAAATTTATGATGCTGGAATACACGACCTGACACGCCGGCAAATTCGTGACATCTATATGGGAAAAATCAAAAACTGGAAAGAGCTGGGAGGTCCTGATAG
>JACKQG010006907.1_pt1 | contig 11703 bp, 16 predicted proteins | sample 8237621 | NCBI WGS metagenome assembly JACKQG01 (sample SAMN15677084, study PRJNA649215) | marine metagenome | biome: marine; feature: Black Sea; material: saline water; isolation source: suspended particulate matter (SPM) from the Black Sea western gyre | collected 2013-06-09/2013-06-10 | depth... | reverse complement strand
TGAAGAGGCAGATGATGTATGGAGTGTTATAGTAAATACTAAGAATGGTCAGACTGCTCCAACTTCTATTATTCAAAAATATATGAGATTAATAAATGAGGTTGACTCTCTTGAGGATGTAATATCTTTTCGTAAAAAGTCTATAGGAAATCAACTATCTATTCTTATCACTCCAGAAATGAAAAGCTCTAAAGGGAGTAAGGTTGTTAAATTCCAAAGACCAGGAGAAAAGGGTAAACAAGACAGAAAGATAATAGAAGGGCACCTTGAGAATAAATTTTCTGAGGAGCATTATAAGAAGTCTGACTTCCTTCAAGAAGCTAAGCAGGGGGATTTACAAGGTCATGGATTTACTAATAAAGAATTAGAGAGAATGTGGCAAGATGCTGCACTATATGCTAGAGCTAAAAGGATTGGAGAAGCGGTAGCATCTAAGGAAATAAACGCTTTGTTAAAATCTGACTTTGCGGAGTTTTATGACGATAAACAAAAGAAGTTTAAAAAACAACTTAATGATTTAAAGAATAAATTAAAAAATCTTAAGGATGCTACAAAAGCCGAAAAGAAAGCAATTAAAAAAGAGATGGATGCGGTTAAGGAAGCATTTACAGAATATATAAATGAATCTGGGTTAATAAACGTAGGTGTTACTAAAAAGCTTCTAAAGTTAGCTCAAGAAACCAACTCTGTTAAGGATTTAGTTAAATTTATTAATACCGCTGATAAATATATTGAAAGACAGTTAAAGTCTGATTTAAAGAGAGTTATAAGACAAACTATAACAAGTATCAGGAGGAGAGCTGCTAACGGGGAATATACAAATGTTAAAGATGATGTTATTGATTTAACAGAAATCCCATTTGATTCTATACAAGACGAAACATTATTAATGGAGGTGGTCGCTACCCTTGCTCTTGTTGATAGAGATAAGGTTGCTATAGTTAATGAAAGCAGTATAAGAGAACTTATTGCTAAGGTTGAGACTCATAGACATCAAGAATCTACACTTGAAGATGTTATAACAGAGAATGAATTAAAAGAGATAGACAAGTTATCTGAAGAGAAACAAAAAGACGAGTTAGAAGATAAGATTGCAAGCCAGCACAATAAAGTTTTAGATATAGTGAAGCGTATTGCAGAGATGGATTTAGACTCTGATAATATAGGTGTTAATGAGGAATTAAAGGCAGCCAGAAAAGAAATAAGAAAGCTCCAAAGAATAATCAATAAGTATCACGATATAACTCATGGAGATTTATCAAATATAGAATATATTAAAAACTCTCTTAACACCTTATTAGATATACATAATAAAAAGGTTGAGAGTTACAATAGAAATAAGTATAATTTAGCGATGGATATTGTTAATAATTTAACAAAGGAAGAATTATCTAGATTTGATAAGCATCAAATAAATGCAATAGAAGAGCTTAAAGACACTGAGTTTATTAATGATTTACAATTAATAGATAATCTTCTTGCAGTCTCATTTGATTTGTCTTACGGTTACATTCCTTTGTCAGCAATGAATGATATAGCTAATGCATCTATTAGAGCTAAACATAGTCAGGATGTTCTAAAGGCTATTGATGACGCTGTTAGAGATAAGGCGGAGAAGGGAGTGAAAGAGAGAGAAATGACAGAGGATGAGCTTACCAATAAAATAAGAAAGAAAAATTGGGGTTATTTAGATTATATATACGGGATAAAAAATAATGTAATAGCAAAATACCTAACACCTCTTATTACTAGAGCTGAAGCTATGATGAAGCTTGATATTGAAGGAGCAAGAGATAAGTTTACTAATGCTGTTAAAAAACTTAAAGGGGGAAGGTCTCAAGTAGAGAAGACCATGATTAAACTAGGTATGATAGCTCATCAAAACCAAGAGAACTTAAATTTTGATAATCCTAGAGATATATGGGGAGATATATTTTACCCTAATGGTGAGAAACAAGCCATCTATTCTAAACGTTATAAGGATAAAGAGGATATATACAGGGAGATATATGAATCTCTTCCTAAAACAGAGGATGGGCGTGTTGACGTAGGGGAAGCTATGAAGGAGTTAAATACTCAGGAGAGGGATGTTTTATCTACCTTTAAGGAGATTATGGATAACGACCTTAAAGGGAAGCAAAGATTTGTTAATGAATCAAACGGTCAAGGATTCCAGGATTTTGACGGTTACATCCCTATTATTGGTAAGGGAAAATATTCAAATTCAGGTAATGTTATTGAGGACACATCTTCATGGTTGGAGAAAATATTTAAAAACCCTAAAATTAAATCCGATAGAGGTAAGGTAAGGTCTGATAGAAAAACAAAAGCTATACAGGCGGATTTAGGGATATTGTTTAACGATTCTGTTACTCAGGTTAATAGAGATTATCATTTCACCCCAGCTATACAAAAGTTAAGTTCTATATTGAATGGGGCTTTATCTACAGCGGATAAGCATAACTCTACAGCAGACCATATAAACGCATTAAAAGAAACCTTTAAGACTGGGGTTCAGGGATTGTTCCACACAACATTTAAAAATGATTTATTCTCTAAAGCTGTTCAAAAGGGATTCTCTTTTACTTATGCCTATAAGTTAGCTAGAATATGGAAGAACTTTATTGGAGATTTTATAGCGGATAGTGTTAAAATGAATATAAAGGGAATGAATAAATATTCTGCTGAAATCTTAATAAGGGGAGCTAAGGAGAGAGCTTATGTAAACATGAAGAAAATTGGCAAATTCCTTAGATTATCTACAGGGAACCCTGCTAATAATTTAACAACATTTGATAAATTATTAAACATATCAAAAAGTCCATTCTTAATGAGATATAATAAGCATCTTATTGAAGGTAGTACAGATATAGGTAGCTCCACTAAAGGAGGTCTTGCTGATTTTATGATGGGTTTTGGAGACAGGAATACAGTCCATATGATATGGATGCCTAAATTCATGTCAGAATTTAAGAAAAACACGGGGGAGAAATTTAATTATAATAAGTTTAACTCTGACCCCTCATATGCCGAAAAACATAAAAAAGCCATAAAAGAAGCTTCTGCTGTTGCTGACAGCCTTTCTATACAGTGGAAAGACACCCCTGTTAAGACTGCACGAAGAGCTGATATTCAGCTTCCCTTTGGGACGGCAGTAGATATTAATAGTCAATGGGCTCCATTTTTAACGTATATGACAAATTATGGATTCCAAGAAGCAATGCAAACCGCTATGGGTTTATCAAAGATGAAATACGGTTTAGGAAATATATTTAGAGGAAACTTTAAAGAAGGGCGTTCAGAAACTTGGGAAGGGTTTAGAGAGTTAACAGCAGTTACAGTTACTGGTGTTGGATACGGTATAATAATTGGGGTAGAATACTCTCTAACCATGATGTCTCTTGCCGCACTCTCTGGAGATGATGATGAGTATGAGAAGTGGAGACAAAAAGCTTTAGATAGTGTTAATGGAAATGCTATACTCAAACATATAGTTTCCCATTTTTCATTTTTATTATCCTCTAAATATGGGCAAGCTTCTAGAACGATGTTATTATCATTTTTAGGATATATAGTAAAGAATAAGATGGTAAATAAAGAGCAGGAAGAGTGGATAAACAAGAAGACAAGAGAATTATTTTACTCTAATCCTATAACTTGGGATAAGTATGGTAATCTTAACTACGGAGTAGAGGCGATAGCCCCACCATTAGCCATGTTTTTTGACATATCATCAAATCTTGGTGATAACTTTAAGAATTGGTTAAACTTACTGAAAGAGCAATCAGAATACATGGGAGATGCAGAGGGGGTTTATAGGGATGCTGATACGGAACAAGGAAAATATAGACCAGAATTAAAATGGACAAAATTAGGATTTTCTATAGCTCAGTTTTGGTTTATAACAAAAGGGATGAAAATTCCTATTCAAAAAGAGGTTGAAAGGACTATAAATCATTTTGATAAAATATATGATAAGAGTTCTTCTGCCAAACGGGTGAAAGGAGAGAAAGTTAATCCAACTACCTTCCCTTGGACTACTCCTGAGCCAAGCGATACAAAGGATGAAAAGGGAGGCACGAGAAAAGGGTCAAGAAAAAGAACAAGAAGTAGCAAAAGGTAAATAAATTAACTATATTTGTAACATATTAAAAAATAAACAACTATGTCAGATAAACACGATGAATTAGCGTTAGGATTAGTTAAGCAATTAGAACTAAAAACAGGAGATGTTGTAGTGAATAGAAAAGGATACTATCTTGCTATTCTAACAGATACTGAATTAGCATCTGTAACTACAGTAACAGAGGCGGCAGGAACAGGAGAAACAGTCACAGGAGGATTAACAGGAATTACGTTAACCGCTGGTCTTTCATTCCCTATTGCTATTACTGATTTTACAGTAACATCAGGAAATCTTATCCTTTTTGTTAGGGAGTAAAAGTAGGTTGTTAATGCCTATGCATTGCTTTTGCATATGCATTAGTAATGCTATAATAATAGATAATAATAGATAATATATATTATACATGAGACTTGGATTAGGGATAACAATTAGGAATAAAAATCTGCTAGGAGGATTTTCAGACCCTTCTTCTATAAGTGGGCTACAATTATGGTTTCAGCATAATAATGGCTTGACAGATAGCGTTGGTAACACTAATAGTAATATCCCTGATGAAGGTATATTAGATAGTTGGGATTACCAATCTGGAAATAATAACCACGCAACTGGGGCTGGAGGGGATAGACCTCGTTACACATCCTCTGATGGTTCTGTAAATTTTAAAGCGAATGTAAAATTTTTCTCATTAACCTCAACTATAAATATAGCGAGTGGAGAAGATTTTTCTTTTGTTTTTTACGTTAAGAATAATAACGCAACTGTTAACTCCGACACTTTTGTAGGGGATGACACTAACGATATATTGATTTGGTGGAATACTAGTCAATTTTCTATACGCCTAACTGATGCAACAACTAACAATATAACTGGAGGAGCTTCAATTACGTCTACAAATTACAACACAATAATGTTTGTCAGAACTAGTGGAACAATACAACTATATGTTAATGGTAGTGCTTGGGGAAATTCAGTCACTGATAATGACGCATTTACAATCACTACTTTAGGTAGTGAATCTCCAGAGGCTAATAATTTTCACGGTTGGTGGAAAGATATGTCTTATTATAATAAAGCATTAAGCACTGGAGAAATATCAGATTTACATACATATTTAACAAACTTATAATGAAGAACATATTACACACTATAGTAGACACATTTGGATTTGACACATTCCATGACTTTGCAACCTCAATGGTGCACTTTAAATTATTAAAAATAACAATACCATTTAGCATAGGGATAGGGTTTGTATCTACATTATTAGGGTTTAAAGATGCTACAACCCTAGCCTTCTTTGTAATGGTATTATTTGAATTAATATCAGGAGTGACGGCAAGCCTATTTGAAGGTAAGAAAATAGAAAGCAGAAAATTCTCAAGGTTTGGATTTAAACTTCTAACATGGCTAATCTTAATGGGTGTTATTAGCACCTTTAAAAAAGAATATACCTCTGGGGTGTTAGGATGGTTCGTAGAAACTATGAACTCCTCTGTAGTGGGATATATTATGTTTGAATATACATTATCTATAGTAGAAAACTTAGAGAGAATAACAGGGAAAGAAATACCTTTAAAGAAAGCTTTAAATGATTTGTTTGATAAATTAATAAAAAAATAAGATATGGCAAGTACAGTAACAGCGAAAGATTTAACAGTAACAATAATGGAATCCTATTCTTTAAATGGGACAACGTATGATTCATCAACACCTATAACATTCTCCTCCCAGGGTAAGGTGGATAAGAGGATTATGGAAATAACACAGGCTGATGATTTTTCAACAGAGACAACAATAATTGGCACTGCCTCAGCTGACGCTAAAGGAACAATTATAAATGGTGATTGGGCGTATTTCAGGGTGACAAATCTTGATGATACTAATTTTATTACACTTAAAATACTTTCTAATGCTACAAATGAGGCATTCTTTAAGCTTGAAGCAGGAGAATCATTCCTTTTAATGAGCCCAGATATTGATGTTGACTGTGCTGATACAGATATAGTTTCTTTAGCAGATATAACAGAGGTTAATGCTATCGCAAATACCGCTCCTATTGATATTGAATACTTTGTGGTCACTTTATAATGAAGTGGATAACACCATCTCTAACTTCTATAGAAGATAGACATAAGCCAAGTGATAGGTTATACAAGGATACCATAAAGATACTATTCCAAGATTTTATGGCTAATGATGACGTGGGGGTTACCAAGACTGTTCAGTTTAAGGATGATGGTACTACAGGGTTAAAGGTGGGTGATGATGCTATAGAATTGTATGCAATAGTTTCTATCCCAGAAGGGAAGAAAGCCACAGATGTGATTATATATGGAACACCAGCGTCTCTAGCTGTAGACGTATTTGAAATGGATGTAAATGCGAGTGGATTAGGGGTTTCAAAAGGAACTGGAACGGTTGGGACATCCTTAGGTTTTACGGATGTTAATTCAACCTCAACAAATTTTTTAGCAATAAAAGTTACTACAGTGTCAATAACTAATGATAGAATTTACGGGGGATTACTTACAATAGAAGATATATAAGATGGCAAGATTATACGCAAATAAAGGTTTTAGTGCTGATAGTGGAATAATAATTATACAGGATATAGGGGAGTCTCTTATTGAATCTATTTATATAACCAATACTCTATCTGCTAGTGTGACAATATCTGTAGCAATAACAGATAACAACTATTACAATGAAGAGCCTTTAGACGATGGAGATGAAGGGATACATTTTTTTATATTAGTAGGGGGGCTTGTAATTCCAGCAAATACAACAGTTCAAGTAATAGATAGACCTATTTCAGGAGGGGATAATTACAGTTTAAGTATATCGTGTGATACGGATGATGCTATTCACACACTAGTAACAACAATTTAATTTAAAATAAATAACATGGCAAGAGAACTAAAGTATCTTGTTATCCACTGCACAGCTACACCAGCAGGAAGAGAGGTAACAGGAGAGGAGATTAAAGACTGGCATATGTCAGAACCTCCAGAAGGAAGAGGATGGTCTAAGGTGGGCTACTCCGATTTAATCCACTTAGATGGAACAATGACTAACCTAACACCATTTAATCAAGACGGTAGAGTTGAATATTGGGAGCTAACTTATGGCTCTTCAGGTATTAATTCAGTATCAAGACATATTGTATATGCAGGGGGAATATCTGAAGAAGGTTATAATGCTAAGGATACAAGAACTTCTGAACAAAAGAAGACTCTAGACGCTTACGTTAATTACATGGTTAGACGACACCCAGACATTCTTATAGCAGGGCATAATCAATTCAAAGATAAAGCATGTCCTTCATTTTGTACAGTTAACTACTGTAAGGAATTAGGTATTCCAGAAAAGAATATTTTTAAAGGGGAACACGGAGAGATATAAAAGTTATTAACAATCTTAATTACTATCATAATTTTTTCTAATATTGTATTAACCATAAAACAATAATTAATGAATAAAGAAAAGGGTAAAAGGTTAAGGTTGTCTGCTGATGAGGTTGAATTAATACATCAAAGCAGAGCTCAATCGTTAGATAATTTTAACAATAACACATCGTTAGACATACACCTTAAAGAGAGGGGGATACAGAAGAAAGATGTTGTCTCTGTTAAGCATTGGCAGACAATGAAGGGGGATAATAGGTTTTCTGTAGTAACTAAGGAGGATTCTGGTGTTGACTTATCAACTATGCTTGGTAAGATAAATACATACATAGAGGAACACTCCCCAAAGTATCCTAATATAAAAAGAAGAAAAGGGGGAGAGCATCTATTAATAATTAATCCAGCTGATATACACATAGGGAAGTATTCTCATAAAGATGAAACTGGAGATGAATATAATACTGAGATAGCTCAACAGCGTGTTTTAGAAGGTTTGCAAGGGCTTATAGACCAAGCAAAAGGATTTAAGGTGGAGAAGGTTCTTTTTATGATTGGCAATGATGTGCTCCACGTAGATTCGGTTTATGAAACCACTACGAAAGGAACGAGACAGGACTGCGTAGGTAAATGGTGGGAGCATTATGAGATTGCTTTAGATTTATACGTTAAATGTGTGGAGATGTTACGTAAGGTTGCTCCAGTAGATTGCCTTCATTCTATGTCAAATCACGATTATCAAAGTGGGTTTCATTTAGCTCACAGTCTAAAGGCATGGTTTAGGAATGCAAAGGATGTGACTGTAGATGCTGGAGTTTCTTATCGTAAATTCTATGTATACGGTAAGAATTTAATAGGAACTGAACATGGAGATGGAGCTAAGATGGCTGACCTCCCGTTACTTATGGCTAATGAAAATCCTACAGACTGGGCTAAATGCCCTTATAGGTACTGGTATCTACATCATGTACATCATAAGATAAAGATGAAGTGGCAGGATTCTAAAGACTACATAGGATGTTCCGTTGAATACTTAAGGTCTCCATCAGGAGCTGATAGTTTGCACGACAGGAAAGGATTCTGTGGATCGTATAAAGCTGTAGAGGGGTTCCTCCATCATAAAGATTCAGGACAAGTAGCAAGATTAACATATTATTTTTAAAATTAACTAAACTAAATTAAAATGGCAAAACAAAAGTTCAACCCAAACAAAATTGCAGCCGAGGCTGCACAAATTAACCCTGCAATAGCAGACCTTAGAGACGAGAGAGTAGAACAAGACAAGAAGCTACTTCGTATGGAGGCTTTTAAAACAACTGCAATGGTGCTTGGTGCTGATAAGGAAAATAGCATGTCTGATATTCTTATAGAAGCTAACAAAGCGTATATGTTCCTCCTTTTCGGGACTGTACCTAACAGTAAATAATTGTAATGAAATTCAATACAAATAATATAATATTTTTTATTGTTTTGGTTGTTGCAATAGGGGTCTGTAATATTGAACGCCAGAACGGTAAGCAATATTCAGATGCCCTTACTGCAATGCAGGATACATCTAACCATTACAAGCATGCGTATAAGGTTGGAAATGAATTAATAGATAACTTAAAGGAAGATAATGAAACACTTAAAAAACAGCTTAAAGATTATAAAAATGTTACTAATATCACTACCATTAAAACTGTTACGAAAATTGATACGATTTTCATACCTTATAGTGATACTATTCCTTGTGTGTTTACCACTACTGTTGATGTTAACGATACCTACTATAAAATCAACGCCACGGTTTCTAATGAAGGTCTGGGAATCAATCTAATAAAGTTCCCTAATGAATCATCTATAATTGTTGGGGATAAAAAGATTAAAGGTTTTTTAGGTATAACAAAAGGAACCGAGTATTCTATTAGTGTGGAGCATACAAATCCATATATGTTTACTACTGGAATATCTCATTACACAATAACCACCAAAAAGAAATGGTATCAAACGACACCATTCCTAATTGGGGCTGGTTTTATTGGCGGTGTTCTTATTGCCAAGTAGGTCTTTCCCTGCGTCAGTCTTTGATTGGATTTAAAGACTAAATATCTCAGAATTAATTTCTAAGCCGATGAGAGTCTCGTTAAGTGATACACCATCCAACCCTTCACACCTGAAGACATCCAAGTGTTATTATGCCCCATCGTTGAACCGTATTATCTTTTTACCTTCATTCCGTGCAGCTCTATCCTTTACACTAAAATTGTGAGATACTCCTTTAAAGTTATACAAGGCATCAGAGGCTATTCTTTTAAAGCTCTGGTTTCTATTATTCCTTAATCTGTACACCCTCTTTCTATCAAATGCAAATTTTCTACATTTAGAGCACACGCCTATATCTTGTTTTGAACTGCCAAGTAAAATTATTGGTTTATTACAGCATGTAGATTTCTTACTTGATAGGTTGTTTTTTATGTCATCCCACTTATAGTTATCTATAGTAGCACCATAAAGCGACCCACTTTTTATCCTTTCATTTAATTCTCTGATTTTCATTGTTTTAGTTTTTAATTAATGTTTTCTTCTATGTGTTGGTTCTGTTCTTATTATATTCATTCCCTCTTTATTAAAATCATTTGGGGTGGAGTCATTGTTTTTAATCCTATCCATATATTTCCCACACTTCTCACATATAGATTCTTTTGCTCTCCATTCTCCATCTATGTAGAAACTTGTTGTTTTTTGCAAACTCTTTTTAGTCTTACATTTTTTACATTTATAATCCATTTTAGTCTAATTTATTAATATAATGTTCTGTTATTTTGTTCATTTCTTTAAGGTAAAAATCTTCAAAGCCACATTCCGTTCCATTCACTAATCCCTTATCCCATACATGGTACAGCACGTTTCTTAAGCGTTGTGAGGGACTTTTACCATTCTTAGGGGCTACACCCTTAGAAGTATCTTCAACGGCTTTAATCTCTTCTTTTGAAATACCGTGTTTTGAGAATAAAAAATAGCCAGCTGATTTATCAAAGGAGAATAATTTAGCCATTTTATCTATAGGCATTTCCTGTGTACCTACATACACCCTTAAAGTTCCATCTGCCATTGTAGACACTTTATCTACTGTTCCCTCAAACACTATATTAGAATCTATCTGTTGTGTATCCATGTTGTTTTATTATGTTAATTTTATCCATTGTAACTGTATGATTAATAGGGTCTTTTTTACTATCTCTATATATTTTTAATAACATATCCTTATCACTCTTTATATCACTGATAACATCCGTTAGAGCAAAGGTGTCTATATCCCCTTTTATAATCTTAGCTCTAGTGCTCTTATTCTTCCTGATACTATACTGTATTTGAACTCTAAATATAGGCTTCTTCATTCTTCTCCTCTTATTTTCTCTAATTCAAATTCTAAGTGTGCTATAGCCTTTTTAATACAATCTACAGGAGTGTCATGCTTACGATAAGCCCTAAGCAAATACGTTACAGCTGTACCTATATTATAACTGAGGTCAAAATTATCAACCACAAACCTTGCTTGATAACCATTCTTACCTTTATAATAATCAGGAACTCTGTCATCTTTACCTATCTCCGATTCAGGATATGGAGTATGAAAATAACCCTTGTATCCCTCTGGTATTTCTACTTTACCACGCTTTTTGTGCCACATATCTGATGAATGAGATGATTGTGTCTTTATTACATCATTAATATGAGGTTCACAAAACTTATTATCCATCTCCTCCTCATTAACAGTGCCATCTTCTATCAAGTCATCCAATGTTGTTGACGGAGTCCAACCGTTTCTACCTTTCTCCCAATAATGCTTATTGTGTTTTTCTTCGTTCTTTTTCATATTCTAAAATTTTAATTAATTCTTTCTGATTATATAATTTTCTAGCTCTCAGCCCTTTCATATAGTCTTTCGGATTAAAAATCAACTTAACCTCAACAACTTCATCATCACTATCACCATTCCATTTAACTGTCCACCTAGTATCTTTAGGGAGGGTTTTAGTTTTTAATATTCGTAAGTATGTCATCTCTTTAATTTTTTATGTGTATTCCCTGTTATTAAGCAAAGATAAGAATTTTTTGTTGTAAACAATCTTCTTCTACATCTTTCGTTATGAAATCCTAATCTATGTATTAGTAATTTAATAAGCTTCATAT
>JACKQG010006906.1_pt1 | contig 11704 bp, 11 predicted proteins | sample 8237621 | NCBI WGS metagenome assembly JACKQG01 (sample SAMN15677084, study PRJNA649215) | marine metagenome | biome: marine; feature: Black Sea; material: saline water; isolation source: suspended particulate matter (SPM) from the Black Sea western gyre | collected 2013-06-09/2013-06-10 | depth... | reverse complement strand
CAAAGTCGGTGCAGGGTCTGGTGACTGCAGCGCGCTATTTGACCGTGGTCTCTTGGATTAGAGACCTCGTGTGATGATACTGCAGCAGCGGTCCTGCAAGATGGAAACACCCTTTTATCAAATATCATAAATGACCAAACAAACATTCACTCCAAATATGGAGGGATTGTTCCTGAACTTGCCGGGCGGTCACATATTGATCAGGTTCACAGGGTAATTGGTCAAAGCCTGCAGTCTGCTGATGTCGAGTTAAAAGATATAGATCTAATAGCCGTTACAATGGGGCCTGGATTAATTGGCTCCCTACTGGTTGGCGTTAATACTGCGAAGGGAATATCTTATGGTCTGGGTATTCCTCTGATAGGCGTGAATCATTTAGAAGGTCACCTCCTCGCCATTTTCCTCCAAAAGCAAATTGAATTTCCTTTCATTTCCCTGGTAGTTTCCGGAGGGCATACTGATTTATATCGGGTAGACAATTTCGGAAAATACAAGATTCTGGGTCGCACCCGTGATGATGCAGCGGGGGAATCCTTTGATAAGGTGGCAAAAATGTTGGGGCATAAATATCCCGGCGGACCAATAATAGAAAAGATGGGCAGGGATGGAAATTCCAAGGCGCATAAATTCCCAAGGGCTTATTTGGAAAAAAACTCACTCGACTTTAGTTTTAGCGGTTTGAAAACCTCTGTGAAAACTTATATCCAAAAGAGAGGGGATGGCAATAGTGTGTCCCTGTCTGATAATGACATTGCAGCGGGATTTCAAGAGGCCGTTGTAGAAGTGCTTTCCAAAAAGATAATTAAAGCCTGCGAAAAGGAAAATTTATCACGTGTTGTGGTAACAGGTGGGGTTGCCGCAAATGGGGCTCTTAGAAAAGCTGTTGCATCAGCTTGCGATAAATCAGGCTATCAATCCTGGTTTCCTGATCCAGTATATTGTACGGATAATGCGGCTATGATTGCCTGTGCGGGTTACCAAAGGTATAAGGCTTTTCCAAATTCCAAAGCAGATTTGTTAAACATGGATGCTTCTGCCAGTTTAATTCTGGGATAAAAACTTTCGACAATATAATTATTATTGTTTTGGGCGATTGTGAGATTGAACTTTTATGCATGCACTGGTAACGGGTGGCGGTGGTTTTTTGGGGAGTGGCATTGCCAAAGCACTCATAGAAAAAGGAGATACTGTAACAGTAATTGGAAGAAGAAAATATTCCCACTTACCTCCTTCGGTTAAAATAGTACAAGGGGATATTCGAGATTATGAGTTTTTAAAAAAGTCATCAAAAAATATTGACGTTGTTTTTCATACCGCCGCTCTTCCTGGAATTTGGGGGCCCGCTCACGAATTTTTTAGCATCAATGTAAAAGGGACAGAAAATATAATTAGTGCGTGCCGGGAAAATTCAATTCCTAAATTAGTATTCACAAGCTCTCCCAGTGTAGTCTTTGGTAAGTCAAGCCTCGAAGGGGTGGACGAGTCTACACCCTATCCAAACAAATATTTATGCGAATATCCCCGCACTAAAGCCTTGGCTGAGAAAATGGTGCTTGAGGCAAACGATACAACCCTTTGTACCGTGGCCATTCGTCCTCACTTAATCTGGGGACCTGGGGACCCCCATCTGGTGCCTCGTCTTTTACAAAAAGCAAAAAATAAACGGTTGATGAGGGTAGGGGAAGGAAAGAATCAAGTAGATATGATCTATATTGATAATGCTGTATCCGCCCACTTGAAGGCAGCTTTAGCTCCAAACGCAAATGTAGCCGGAAAAGCCTACTTTGTTAGCGATGATGAACCCGTTATTCTTTGGAATTGGATAAATGAATTGTTGAATCGTTTGCGGATACCCGAAGTTTCACGAAATATATCTTATAGTAATGCCTTGAGGTTAGGCACTATTTTGGAAGGAGTTTATGGTTTTTTAGGAATTAAAAAAGAACCACCCATGACCCGTTTTTTAGCTTCACAGTTGGCCACTTCACACTATTTTAATATATCCCGGGCCAAAAAAGATTTTGGGTACCAGCCTCTAGTAACTCAAGAAGAGGGAATAAACCGCCTCATTCATTCTTTAAACTCTCCTCCCCAAGAATATTAATTCTGTGTGCCATACAACCGGCACCAAAACCATTATCAATATTGACCACTGCAATTCCTGTTGCACAACTGTTTAACATCGTCAATAAAGCAGAGACTCCACCAAAAGAGGTGCCATAACCCACACTGGTGGGTACAGCTATGATGGGTTGCGACATAAGGCCACCGACGACACTGGCTAATGCACCCTCCATTCCTGCTACAACTATGAGGACGCGGGCCTTATTCATTTGTTCAATATTGTCTAAAAGTCGGTGCAGCCCTGCAACGCCAACATCAAAAATTGTTTCAACCTTGCTGCCCAATAGTTCTGCAGTAGCCGCGGCTTCTTCAGCAATGGGTATATCCGAAGTACCGGCAGTAATGATGGTTATCAATCCCTTTTGAACCATTGACTTATTATTTCTAATGACCAGTGTTTGCCCCTGTTCATATATTTTGCCTTTTGAGGTAGTGAGGGTTTAAGGGATTTGTACGCTTCGGCGGATAATTTTGTTGCCAAAATATTACTACCTGCTTTTCGCAGACTTTGAATGATTTTTTTTATTTGCGCGACAGATTTCCCCTGGCTATAAATTACTTCGGGCAATCCACTTCGCAATTCTCGGTGGTGATCAATTTTCGCAAAATCCATGTTTTCGTAAGAAAAATTTTGCAATTTTTTTAACGCATCTTCTGGGGACAATTTGTTTTTGTGTAAATTGTCTAGAATATTTTTTAAATCCTTTTGATTCATTCCAGGCCTTTTATTCCAGAAAATTCATTGGATATCTCAACATTCATTAAATCACCGAGAGCTTCTTGAGGACATTTGTTTTCATGTAAAATTTTAAATGTTTCTTCCATGATAGATGCTTGAATATTTAACTTATGAATTAGCTTGTGGGCAGATTTCACCGTTGAGATGCCTTCGGCTATCATGCGCATATTATTTGTTATTTCTTCAAGAGATTTTCCCTGCCCCAATCGGATTCCTAACTGTCGGTTTCTACTGAGGTCACCTGTGCAGGTGAGGACTAGATCTCCTAATCCAGATAAACCGTAAAAGGTTTCTGGTTTAGCGCCCAACTCGGTGCCGATTCGAGCAATTTCCACTAATCCTCTTGTGATTAAAGCTGCTCTTGTGTTGAAACCTAAATTCAAACCGTCACAAATTCCAGTTGCAATGGCAATCACATTTTTCAAAGCCCCGCCAATTTCTACACCCATGATATCTACACTGGTAAATACTTTTAAATTTTTGGATGAAAATATTTCCTGGACATATTTTGCTGTATCCAGTGAGTTAGATGCCGCCAGTATGGCTGAAGGAACCTGAGCTGCGACTTCCTTGGCAAAAGTAGGACCTGATATAGTTGCTATTTTAAAGGGGGTTTCCAGACAATCTTCTATAATTTTATGACAGGGGGTTAGAGAATCATTTTCAATGCCCTTACTTGCATTGATTATTAAGGTGTCCGGTTTTAGAAAAGGTTTTAACTGGCAGACTATATTCCTGAGAGCTGGGGTTGGGACAACCATTAATATCACAGATTTGTCTTTGACTGCGGTTTCCAACGAATTCTCAGGTACAATATTTTCAGGAAGTGGAAAACCAGGTAAAAACCATTTATTCTCCCGATCTTTTCGGATTATCTCGGATAACTCATTTTCATAAACCCACAGCGAAATCTGCTCGAATTTCTCTGCAAGATGAATTGCCAAAGCAGTTCCCCAGCTTCCAGCTCCGATTATCGCAATATTTTTATGGGTCATAGTGAAGATTTTTAAAATTAAAAAGTGTCATTATATAGTATTTCTTCTCTTGAGAATTGCCTTGTTTGCAAATATTCTTTGTGATTAAATGCTTATATATATTACTTTAATCTTTATGTGTACACCATTTCTAACGGATTCCTATAATGGCAAAAAAAGTTAAAATTTCTCGAAAAGAACTCCTAAAAGAACCTGATCAATTTTTATCTTCCTCCGAAAAGGCTATGCTTTTTTTCACGGAGAATCGGTCTACCGTCATCGCCAGTATTGCGGCAGTTTTGATTGTAGGTCTTTCAATTTTTGGTTATCAGACTTATCAAAACTCTCAAATCATGAAGTATGAGGCCTTGTATTTTGATATGGAAGAAATTGCCAGATCGGAAGGGGAAAATGCGGGGAAGTTAGTTAAAATTCGCGACCAAATAGGAGAAGGGGCACATCGTAACCGCGCATCATTGCTGTTGGCAGATATATACTTTCAAAATGAAGACTATGATAAAGCTCAAGCAACCTATTTAGAGATTAAAAATAACTCTAAGGGATTAAACCACCAAATGGCAAAAGTTGGGTTGGCTTATACCTATGAAGCTCAAGGAGAGTTTAAAAAAGCCATTGATTTGTATAAAGCGGCTATTGATGAAGCGAGCAGCTTTCCTTTGTTTCAGGTCTACTGGAGCCTGGCCCGATGCCATGAAAACAATAAAGATACTTCAAGTGCCTTGTTAATACTAAGGGAAATGCAAATCAAATTTTCTGGAACGGCTGAATTAGAGAAAATTGATAGCCGGATTAAACAGCTTTCAACTTAGTATTACTACCGGCGGATTTAAAATATGCCGAATCCATTCAAACCTGCCTTTTTAATTTTTGCTGTATTGCTTACAGCCTTTCCTTTGTCTGTCCAGAGTATTCCTTTTGTTACCCTGGAAACGGAAATTGCCATGGGTAAAGAAGCAGATGCGGCGATCATACAGCAATTTGGAATTTATCAGGATAAATCCCTGCAACTTTATGTTAACCGGATTGGGCAAAAGCTGGTCTCACAACTTTCTGATAAAGTTTTTCCAAAATATTATTTCCGTGTTATGGATAGCCCTGAGATCAATGCGTTTGCGCTTCCCGGGGGTTATGTTTATGTGACCCGTGGATTGTTGGCTTTGGTCAATGGGGAGGCTGAGTTAGCTGGAGTGATAGGCCATGAGATAGGGCATATCATTTTTCATCACGGCGCAAAACAAATGGTGCGGAATATTGGGGCACAAATTTTTGCGCTTGGAGGTGCAATTGCCAGCCCGGAAAATGCGGGTGGATGGCTCACCGTCAGTACAGCATTGTTTCAACAAGTTAACCTGGGTTATGGGCGTGAAGCTGAGATTGAGTCCGACGAACATGGGATTTTGAGTGGTTCAGAAGCTGGGTACAATGCTCATGGCATGGAACTTTTTTTGAAAAGCCTGCGCCGCAAGGAAATTATGTCTGGCCAGTCTTATCATTCTTTTCAAGCCTCACATCCTGAAACAAAAGACAGAATTATAAAAGCAGGGTTACTCGCAAGTAGGATGAAGGCAGATTCTACAGAAGAGAATTTCTTTCGACGTAGATATTTAGACCAAATTCGTGGCTTGGTCTATGAAGGGAAAAAACATCCAAAGGACGCAAAAAGGTATGAGCCTCAATATATAGATGTTTATGAAGTAAAAAAAGGGGACACCTTTCAAAGTATTGCCCAAAAGGAACTGGGCGACAAAAGAAAAGATCTGGGGTTAACGGTTTTAAATGGAAGAAAAGAATCGAGTCAACCTGATCCCGGAGAGTTGATTAAAATTATTCGCTCTGGAAAATTCGAAAAAAATAAAACTTTAAAGCTTGAAACCTTCAGTCATCTAAATAATCCTCGAAAATAATGGCTCATGATTCTGGCCATAACCCTGAAAAAAAGTCATACCGTTCATTTAAAACCAGAAGGCGAAATCTGCAACCGTCTCAAATTGGGCACCAAAATTCAAATAATTAAGAGAAAGAATGATTGGGTTTATATCAATTGGAGGAGTGGCAAAAAGAAGGGCTGGATTTTGCTATCCATGGATGTTTCCTAGTAAATAAAGCTTTAAAGGGCCTTCATCAATAAGATTTTTGAATAAATGTTATAATTTTGGATAATTTAAACAGTTTTTAGACCCTAGTCATTTATTTTGATAATAGAAATGGGATAAAGCGTGGTTTCAGAGAATAAAATTCTTTCAGGAAAAATATTAATCGTCGATGACGAACCGGATAATGTTGCTTTGCTCACGCAAACATTGAAGGGAGTTGGTTATTCCCACTTGCGAAGCACCATGGACCCCCGTGAAGTTAGCGCTATTTATGAGGAATTTATACCCGATCTGATTTTGCTGGATTTAAATATGCCGCATATGGATGGATTTCAGGTCATGAAAAAACTTAAAAAAATTGATCCGAATTCATCCGCCCTTATTCTTATTTTAACGGCCTATCAGGAATATGAAACCCGAATGAAGGCTTTAGAATCGGGAGCTCAGGAATTTTTGACAAAACCCATTGATCTTGCCGAATTGATTTGCCGTATCCAAATCATGCTGGAAGTAAAAAAACTCCGTTCGGAGCTTTCTGCCGCCGAGAAAGATAAGTTCCCAGTTTTGGGCAAATCACCAAGCATAATACACCTGAAACAGACAATTCATACCGTGGTCAATTGTGACGCTGATGTCTTGCTCTTTGGGGAAACGGGTACGGGTAAGGATTTGGTGGCAGGGTGTTTGCACGACCTTAGCGAAAGAAAAAATAAAAAATTTGTAGCTATCAATTGTGGAGCTTTACCGGAAAATATTATCGAAAGTGAATTATTCGGTCATGAGTCTGGAGCTTTTACTGGTGCGAATACCCGACGAATTGGTAAATTTGAATATGCAAATGGGGGTACGGTATTTTTAGATGAAATTGAAAGTATGCCGATTGATTTGCAGGTTAAAATCCTACGGGTAATTCAAGAACGAAAAATCGAGCGGCTTGGATCAAATGAATCCCTTCCAATTGACGTGCGTATTATTGCTGCAACAAAAGTTGATTTAAAGGACGCCAGCGATAAAGGGTTATTTCGTCAGGATCTTTATTATAGATTGAATGTAGTACAAATCTTATTGCCGCCACTTAGAGAACGTAAAGAAGATATTTCCCTTTTATTTCAGCATTTTGTTTTGCAGGCTTCTTCAAAGCACAATCTTCCCACACCCTCGTTATCACAGGAGCTAATGAATCAACTTACTAACGAGAGATGGGATGGGAATATACGAGAACTTAAAAATGAGGCTGAAAAATATGTTCTGGGTCTGGGGTTAGGTCTATTAAATAATACAGTTAATGACAAAAACAGTAGCTCCATGGATGCATCTGTGGATACCGCTTTAACACTTACTGAGCAAATGAAAGCTTTCGAGAAAAAAATTATTGAACAGGAATTACTAAGACAAGGTGGTAGCATTAAAAATAGTCATGCCGCCCTAGGTATCCCAAGGCAAACACTTGTTGATAAAATGAAGAAATATGGTTTTGAAAAGAAAAATTTCCGCGCATAAATATTAGTTCCCCCCTATTTATAAATAATCCCCTTAGAAAATTTATCCTTACAGTTCTATTATTGCAAATTGGCATCATTCGTAACGGAATTTCGTTATTAAGGTTGTCCAAATATACGGACATTCGTTTAAAAATCTTACCTTTAAATTACACGAAAATAACCTAACTATTTGAAAAATTGTGATTTATTTTACTTTTAAAATTTTGGCATATCTATTGCTCTAATAGGAGTAATGATATTAATTGATTTTAAAGGAGAATAATTATGATTTATCAAGTTCGAGTATTAAATCCGCAAGGGCAAACTCAACAAATTATTAACCCAGAGCAATTAACCCAGAATTATTGGAATAATTTTTGGGAGCAAGAAAATAATATGGGTTTTAAAGCGGCAAACAACGCAAAATTTTTTAAGAAGGTAAAGCGAACAAAAAATTAAGTTTTTAAAATTTTTTCACACAAAAATTGTTTTTATGTGTTTGCCTTACTTTAGGCAATTAACTATACACCAGGAAGTTTTAGCCTTAGGAGGCTTTCAATGAATATACGTGCAGATGTTTCCTCAAAACCAAAAAGATCAGGGTTTCTGGGATTTTTTGGCAATGGTCATAACTCAGATAATACAAAATCAGCCGGGGGATCATTTGCAGGCCTGAATAAGGTTCAAGCCAATGTCTTAATCGCCGATTCTAATTTTAATCTCATTTTTGCCAATGAAAGAGCGATTCATACACTTGAGTTGATTAAAGATCAAATTTATGCCGAATTTGGTGTTTCAATCCATGAAATGGTGGGTGGGTCGATTCACCGCTTCCACAAGGATCCGTCAAGAATAGAAAAAATATTACGTAATCCATCGGCACTGCCACACACAGCAGAATTTAGTTTTGGTGATGTGACTTTGGCTGCAACTATCAATGCAATAACCCAAGACGGAGGAATCATTACCGGGTATGTCGTGAACTGGGAGGATGTAACCAAATCTCAAGTGATTAAACAGGAAATGGAACGTATCCAGTCCATGATGGAAAATGCGCCAGTAAATGTACTTTATTGTGACCCAGTCGATTTTAAAATTAATTATATTAATCCTTCGTCCGTAAAAACTTTAAAAACCATTGAGCAGTATCTTCCCGTTGCCGTAGATAAACTAATGGGACAATGTATAGATATATTCCATAAAAATCCGGCACATCAAAGAAACCTTCTTTCCAATCCTAATAACTTACCTCATAGAACGCAAATTCAGGTCGGACCAGAAATCCTGGATCTTTTGGTGACGGCTATCTATGACAGTAACAAGACCTATCTCGGTCCTATGGTGACTTGGGATGTCATAACTCAAAAATTAAAAACAGAAAATGATGTGGCAAGGGTCAACTCCATGATGGAAAACGCACCCATCAATGTGATTTTTGCCAACGCTGAAGATTTCTCTATTACCTATATAAACCCAGCTTCCATTAAAACTCTTAAAACTATTGAACAGCATCTTCCTATTTCGGCAGATAAATTAATGGGACAATGTATAGATATTTTTCATAAAAATCCTGCACATCAGCGAAAAATACTTTCCGACCCAAATAATCTTCCCCATAGAGCGCAAATTCAGGTGGGACCAGAAATCCTGGATCTTTTAGTCAGTGCTATTTATGACAAAGATAAAAATTATCTGGGACCCATGGTGACCTGGGAGGTAATAACTCAAAAGCTTGCTACAGAAGAACGCGAGAAAAAAGCCAATGAAACCATGAAGTCAATACTAGAGAGTGTCTCTGAGAAAGCTCAGACTCTAGCGGGCGCCTCTGAAGAACTGACGGCAACCAGCCAGCTAATGGCAGGTAATGCTGAAGAGACTTCTGCACAATCAAATGTGGTGTCTGCGGCATCCGACCAGGTCAACCAGAATATCCAGACAGTTGCCACGGGATCGGAAGAAATGAGTGCCAGTATTAAAGAAATTGCCCATAATGCAAATCAGGCTACCAAGGTTACTAGTGATGCTGTGATATTAGCGGAAACGACTAATAAGACAGTAACTCAACTGGGTGTCAGCTCGGCAGAGATTGGGCAGGTTATTAAGGTCATTACATCTATTGCTGAACAAACCAATCTTCTTGCTCTCAATGCAACCATTGAAGCCGCGAGAGCGGGTGAGGCAGGGAAGGGTTTTGCCGTAGTCGCTAATGAGGTCAAAGAGCTTGCCAATCAAACGGCTAAGGCAACGGAAGATATCAGTACTAAAATTCAGGCGATCCAATCCGATACTCAAAATGCAGTAGGGGCAATTGGTGAAATCAGTGAAGTCATTGGTAAAATAAGTGATATTTCCAATACGATAGCAAGTGCTGTTGAGGAACAATCTGCGACAACGAATGAAATTACTCGTAATGTAACGGATGCCTCAAGAGGATCACAAGAGATAGCAGAAAATATTTCAGGTGTTGCACAAGCTGCGCATAGTACCACTGAAGGGGCTAATGATACTCAGGCTGCTGCCAGTGAATTGTCCAAGCTTGCAGCAGAATTGCAGGCTCTTGTTAATCAGAATGATGCCTAAGTTTATCCCTGCTTTCAGAGGGGCTCCGAGTTAAAACGGAGCCCCTCTTTTTTTTATTCAGAAGTATCCCCGCCTGATTTCCCCGACTTGATCTCACCTGATAATTGTTATTAAGAAAATAACTATTTTGTCTTTTCTCCTAAAAATAAATATTAAAAATCTTTTCCTCAAATCAATAACGCCACTCCGTTACCACCCCTAAAAAACAAACGAAATCTCGGGAAAAATTCCTTTTCAATAGACCTTATATTTAGGTTTGCTACTGAATCTAAAGGAGATAATTGGATAATTAAATTTTGGTACATGTCTTGCTCTATAAAGTTTGCCGGGTTATGTGACTAGAAAAATAATCCTTATAAGAACAATAAACTTCCTTGAGGAAGGCTGACAATGAATACAACCAAATACCAAATAAAAACCGATACCCCGCTAAGGTTATTAATGGTAGAGGATTCAGCGGAAGAAACATTGTTAATGATTTGTGCACTTCGTGACGAGGGTTACCAGGCTGAATGTGAGAGGGTCAAAACGGCAACGGATATGATAGCGGCATTAGAAAATCAGAATTGGGATTTAATTATTTCAAATAGTAACCTTCCTCAATTTGATGGTCTGGAGGTCATATCCATTTTAAAGAAAATGAGGAGAAACATCCCACTTATTATTGTTTGCGATTCGATGGAGGAAGAAAAGATGACCAATCTCAAAGATGCCGGGGTGAATGACGTAGTTCTAAAAAAACATTTCCCAAAATTTGCCAGTAATTTAAAAAATATTGTTTTAAGTCCTCCCAAAAAGCCCGCAACAGCAAATGCGGAAGCCCTCAGTACAAATAAAATTACCGATCAAGAGCTTTTGAGTGCCAAGATTTTGATTGTAGATGATGACCCAAAAAATATTGCGGTCATTCAGCAAGTGATGGAAATGGCGGGATATGAAAATATCAGGTTCACCTCTGACCCAAGAGAAGTTTGTGATTTATATCAAGAAATCTGGCCCGATTTGCTTCTATTGGATTTGAATATGCCATACATGGATGGATTTCAGGTGATGGAAGAACTTAAAAAAATTGAGCAAAGAGACTATATACCCATATTGGTTTTAACCGCGCAAACTGATAGAGAATCCCGCATAAAGGCATTGAAAGCTGGGGCAAAAGACTTTTTACTAAAACCTTTCGACCTGGTTGAAGTGATACACCGAATCCAGAATATTTTAGAAGTCAGATTGTTGCACAACAAATTGAGGCATCAGAATTTTCATCTGGAAGAGAAAGTTTTAGAAAGAACGAAAGAGCTCTATAACACCCAATTATCTATCGTGCAACGCCTCGGTCGTGCAGCAGAGTATCGAGATAACGAAACGAGTAATCATGTTTTGCGAATGAGCAAAACTGCATCAATTTTGGCGAAACACCTGGGTTTTGATGAAGAACATTGTGAGCTTATTCTCAATGCAGCTCCCATGCATGACATAGGAAAAATCGGGATTCCAGATGGGATATTGCTCAAACCCGGGAAACATGATTTGGAGGGGTGGGGAGTTATGAGAACTCATGCTGAAATCGGATATCAAATTCTCGCTGATGATACATCAGATTTGATGCAGTTGGCAGCGGAGATTTCTCTCCAACATCACGAGAAATGGGATGGTACAGGCTATCCTAATACATTGAAGGGACAGGAAATCTCA
>JACKQG010006905.1_pt1 | contig 11704 bp, 14 predicted proteins | sample 8237621 | NCBI WGS metagenome assembly JACKQG01 (sample SAMN15677084, study PRJNA649215) | marine metagenome | biome: marine; feature: Black Sea; material: saline water; isolation source: suspended particulate matter (SPM) from the Black Sea western gyre | collected 2013-06-09/2013-06-10 | depth... | reverse complement strand
AGACGCGTTTTCCTGTATCGAAAAGCTTCTCACGATCCCGTTCGTCATCGTACTCAACAGGTTCTGCCTCCTCTTGCTCACTGAGTGCCTTCTCGTACGCTGTGTGTACCGTTTGCAGGTCGTGAGACATACCGCGCCATCGGCCGAGGTGGAAGGCTTGTAGGCCCGCGTGTACAGCCTTTCCCAGATGGAAAGCCTGACTGGTCTCTTCCGGCAGCTTAAGCACCTTCTTGAAGTAGTATTTTAAGCTACAGCCAAGATAGAGTTTCAGGCTGGACGCCGAGATATGATCTAGGCATCCGTCACTGCTTTTCACTGGGAACGCGACGACCTTACACTGCCCGTTCTTCTTAGTATCTAGTCGCTGGATCATCGGCGACCTCCCCGTTGATGTGAGCCCTTGGTCTTGGACGTGTAGGTGCTGAACATTTCATCGATCAAGCCGCTAGCAGACATCTTGTTCAGATCCTTCAGGCCTGTCTTGAATCGGAAGCGTGCGAGTTCATCAATCTCTGCGAAGGACAGGTCATGCTCCTGCATCAATTTCTCAATCAGACCACGCTGCTTGTCACTGCAGTTCCATTCGTCTGGATCCTTACTGGCAGTTCTTTGCTGACCACGACCAACACCACCTCTTTGGAATGAATTGGCAGGTTGTGTAGACTTTGATCCACCATCAGGAAGAAAGCCTGGGTTCTGGATATCACGATCTACGGCTTCTTGTAGCTGTTGGTAAAGCTGAGACGATGCATCCTCAACTTGAGAGAGATCACTGACCTCCGTTCGAACAGTCACGCTGTATTGGTGACTGGAGTATTGGGGTAGACCCAACTTCTTTGAATAATTTGCTTCGAGGACAATCGCCATCGTAAGCCTCCTTTCATGTGACCGTGAATACACGAAAAAACCCGCGACGGGTCAGGCCATCGGGCTATTGAGAGCTAGAGTGCTGCACATGTAGACTTAACGCAAAACGGACTGTTTTTGCATGATGGAGGTAGCAAATGCCTTATCGGGAGGCGCTTGCAGCCTGCTTTTCTAAGGTCGCCGGAGCATCGGATTGGAGACGTGTAGTGGGCTACAGGGTGCCCTTAGAACTACAGATATCTTGAAATTGATAAAGATGTGTAACCGAAAAGGGCATTAGTGGTTCCACAATGTTCCACTTTCTTGACTAAATTTGGCCAAATTTGGGTCAATTATCAACGATTTATGGAACTTATGGAACCTGGGGTTCCAGCCCGAATGTTACGTAAGTCGTTGATTATAAATGGTGCCAAAGGGCAGATTTGAACTGCCGACCAAAGGCTTATGAGTCCTCTGCTCTACCACTGAGCTACTCTGGCAAAAATTTATTTGTAAATTGAATCAATAGATATCGCAAAAAACAGTTTGAACTAGAATCGTATGGCGAGCCTATTAACTCAAAAAACACACCCGAAAAAAGGGAATTAAGGAAAAAGCCCGCTTCCCGTGCCGCTGTCAAGCGATCAATTAGCTGAAATCTCTCGTCCGCACCAGACGCCCCTGCCCTGAAAACGGAGCGGACAATTTCTTGTCGCCTGGCTTATTTTGAACGCACTTCGGTCGGGTGCGTGTGGCGAGCCCCTAAGCCCTACAATTTTCGATGATACGCAGCCGTATCCTCGGCGCACCCAAGCATCTGCGCGGGTTCGATCGCATCCAGTTCGCTCGCGATACGATCGCGCTGGGTCTCGAGGTCGTGTCGGCGTTGCAGGTTGATCCAATATTCGGCACTGGTGTTGAGGTATTTCCCGAGCTTCAAGGCAATGGGCACAGTGATGCTTTGGCGGCCCTGGCAAATGCCGGTAACGGTGCTGTGGGCAATGTGTAGGTCTTTCCCAAGTCGATATTGGGTAATGCCATAGGCATCGATGCCTTCTTTGAGAAGGGATCCGGGGTGCTGCACGGCAGGTAATGTTTGGCTTTGGCTCATAGGGCTTCTTTCGTTTTAATGATAGTCGATGATCTCAAGATCGAAGGCATTGCCCGCCTCCCAGCGGAAACAAATCCGCCACTGTTGGTTGATACGTATGCTGAACTGTCCGGCTCGGTCTCCGCCCAGCACTTCTAGCCGATTCCCCGGCGGGAAGCGAAGGTCTTCGACTCGTATGGCTGCATCAATTTGAGCGAGCTTATCACGACTCTTTGACTGGATATTGAACGGGAGCTTTGCACTGCGCTGACGGTTCCACACCTTTTCCGCCTCCTTGCTGCGAAAACTCTTGATCATAAGCTAAAACTTAACCCGAGCTCGATCAAGGTAAAGCATTATTTCTAATTTTTATAAATACTACAAAGGTACTGACATGAACCGTTTTGCCTCCTTCAGTCGAAGCGAACTGGCCGTTTGCCATCACTCAAAAGACCCTTTGTGAGACTCATCGCTCTTGAACCGTTTGCGGTGCTTTGTCACACGACCACTCACTCGCTCACGCCACATTTTAAAACTGCGGGGCTTGAGCTCACGGCGCATCACGGTGATCACTTCTGCTTCGGTCAGGCCTGCTCGTCGCTCAATCTGCTCAAACGAGGTTCGGTCCTCCCAAGCCAGGCGTAGGATCACATCGATCTGCTCTGTCGTGAGATTCTTTAGCTTGTCCTTCATTGCGACTCATCTCCAAAAATCGCTCAAACTTACTCTCCCTTGCACAAGAAAGACCAAAATGAAACACCTAACGGGGCAATATCTCACAGGAAACATAAAGATCCAGCATGGCTGGAAACCACTCATTTTTTCACATTTCCATTGCGGATGCGGAATTGCCCGCTTGCATAAAATAACAAACTTCTCATTCTACCTGCTTTGCCTACGATGTCTTATATTGAAAAAACCCTCTCATCCGAAGAATCCATTTATTCAATTTTCAAGCTGCATTGGATGGCATGGATGCGATTTGTGGGCTGGTTCATCTTGGCGATACCAACCTTTGGGCTGACACTTCTAGTCGCGGGCTACGAATACCTGCGTTTAAAGTCCATCGAACAGGCGGTCACGAATAAACGGATCATTTTCAAAAAGGGCATCATCAGTCGTCACAGCGAGGAGATGCGTCTCAGCTCGGTGGAGACGGTGGAGATCCGTCAAAGCATTTGGGGTCGTATTTTTGGCTACGCCACTATTGCTGTCACTGGGCACGGGGTCAGTGATGTACAGTTAAACTGGATGGCACAACCACTGGAAGTAAAGCGCGCCATCGAGGACGCCCTGCATCAAAGATAGAGCTAGCGAGTTAACCCGCCAAGCGCGTGCTTTTTCAAAAGCGCTTCTAATCCGTGCCTCGGAGGAGTCGAAAAAGGCGACCGCCTTCCTCGCAATGGCCTGCGGGGTAGGAGTCAACGACACGCCATTGCGCCCCCAAGAAAAACGGCTCTCCTTTGCGGGAGAGCCGTTTGCAAAATGTGTCGTCTGCAATCTAGTGGTGAACCTGTAAAAACAGATTACTAGATTACCAGGTTACCAGGTTACCAGGTTACCAGGTGCGTTTCTTGTGACGATTCGACTTCAAACGCTTACGGCGTTTGTGCTTATTCATCTTGAGACGGCGCTTTTTCTTGAGATTACCCATGTGTAAATTGCTTGTTGAAATGATTGGAAACGGCAGAAAGAGCCAGAAAAGAAAGCCCTTGTAAAGCGTTTTTTCAAATGAGTTGCTTTGAGCACGCTGTCCGCATGTGGGCATAAGCGGCTTCAATGCTGCGCAGAAAGGGGCCATCGGTCCTAAAATCAGCGCTTTCTCCCCCAGAAAAGCCTTCGATCCGCTCAATCGGCAGTAGGCCTTTGGTGGCATTCGTCACGAAGACCGCTTCGGCGCCGAGAAGGGCCTCGGGCAGGTAACGCCCCTCCACCACCGCCAAGTCCTGGCAGCGAAGCAAAGCTGCGCGGGTCACGCCGGGCAGAATTCCTGTATCTAGCGAGGGAGTATGGATGCGGCCCTCTTTGACAAAAAAGAGGTTAGAGGAGGTCGTCTCGGCGAGGAACCCCTCAGAATCGACGCGGACGAGGTCGTAGTCGCCTTGCGTTCGGGCGAGGCTGAGGAGGTGCATCGCCTCCATGTAATTATGGGTTTTGTGTCCGGCCAGAGCCGAGCCGGCAAAAAGTGGATAGCTGCGTTCGAGGCGGAGGCGGCGATTATCCGGCGACGGGATCGGCGGGCGGGAATACACGTAGAGGCGACTGCCCTCGGACTCTCTCATGAGTGACAACTTGAGCGTCGCCTCCTCTAGGCCAGACTCGGTGACGTATTCGCGGAGTGCGGCGAGCACGGAGGCCTCTTTTGGGGGGAGGAGTGCGAAATATTTCGCGGACTTGCAGAGGCGCGCCCAATGGTCGCGCCAGAAATAGATCCGCTCATCGGCAAAGCACATAGTCTCGAAGAGTCCAAAACCGTGCGCGAAGGCGGGGGAACTCGGCAATATGGGCGTGGACTCGCCGACTGGAATTATGACAATGTCTGACATAGTTGATCGATGCTCTCACGAATGGCACGGGCTTTGTCGAGCGTTTCCTGATACTCGGCTTCGGGCTGCGAATCCCAAACAATACCACCACCAACTTGATAGTCGAGGAAACCACCCTTGAGGTGGAGACTGCGGATCGCGATATTAAACTCGGCATCGCCATCGAAACCGATGTAGCCGATCGAACCGCAATAAGCACCCCGCCGCGTCGGCTCCAGTTCTTCAATGATCTCCATGGCACGGACCTTAGGCGCACCAGTGATTGAGCCTCCGGGGAAAAGTGCAGCCAGCGCGTCGAAAACATCCTTATCCGAGGCCAGCTTCGCTTTGATCTGGGCGGTTTGATGGATCACCCGAGCGTAGTGCTCAAGCTGATACAGCCCTTCGACCTGGACAGATCCAAACTCGGCCACACGCCCGAGATCGTTACGCTCAAGGTCGACAATCATGAGCAGCTCCGCGCGGTCTTTTTCCGAGGCGCGCAGCTCATCCTCAAGACGGCAGTTGGCGGCGGCATCCACTCCTCGGGGACGGGTCCCCTTGATCGGACGCGTTTCCAAATGGCGGCCGCGCTTACGGAGAAATTGTTCGGGCGAAGTAGATATCAGCTGCCAGTCGCCGAGATTCAGGTAGGCTCCATAGGGTGCGGGGTTGCCGCGCCGCAGGCTCTGGTAGAGCTCGATCGGATCGCCCTCAAAGCGGCAGCGGGCCCGCTGCGAGAGGTTGACTTGATAGACGTCGCCACTGGCAATGTATTCGCGCACGCGCTGTACCGCGGTGCAAAAATCGGCCTGCGTCATGTTCCATTCCCAAGAGCCACGAGTGGCTAGGAGCGCAGGCGCCTCGGGGACGGAGACCCCCGCATCCACGATTGCGCGCAGTCGGTCGATCACGAAGTCGGCATCCCGATGGAAGTTATGCCCGATCAAATAGAGCCGTCCACTCTGGTGATTGAGTGCGGCGACCCCATCGTAGAGCCCAAAGTGCACATCCGGGATACCACGGTCGTCTATGGCTTGTGAAGGGAGCACCTCCAAACGGCGGCCATAATCATAGCTCAGATAACCAACTGCGCCGCCGGTGAAAGGAATCTCCGGGTGCGTCGGCGCGGGGTAGGCCTGCATAGCTTTTCGCACCTCAACGAGATCTCCAGACACAAGCTGGAAAGGATCCGCCCCAAAGAAACTCCACTCCCCCAGCCCGTCGTTGGACTGCGCGCTATCGAGCACAAAGGGCAGGCGGCCGCGCCCAAAGCGCTCGACCAAGGCCTCCATCGGGGGTGGGTTTTGGATTTCGACAACTTGCATCATGTCTCCCGTATCATTCACGATCCCACACCCGCCTAGTGGCGACTAGCTCGGTAGATCATCCAGAAACCAATGCTTTGAAAGATCAAGTTCGGCAACCAGATCAAGAGGTCGGGGCGCAAGGAAGGGTGCCCCTCCAGCCAGCTGACCATAATAATGAGGAAGTAGTAACTCATAGCGATGACCAGCGCGATGCCTAGATTCGCGTAGGTCTCCTTGCGCCCGACATGTATGGCGAGCGGCACCCCGAATACAGCGAGCGAGAAGACAGAAAAAGCCAGGGCAAAATTCTTCTGGAGATGGACTTGAACTTCGAGCCGGTCTTCCGTCATCGGCTCACCGGTTCGGGCTTCCTGAGCCAACTCGATCTCGCGTCGATCCATGAGCTGGGCGAAGGTCATCTCCTTGGTGCGAACTCGGCGCTTACGCTCGTCGCCAAATAGTTGATGGAGCGGCAGCGCGATGGGCAATTCACCAAAGAATAAAGAATCCGGCATAGTTTGGCCAAAGGCTTCGGGCTGTTCCGGATCGCGCTGCTCAGCGGTGCCATCTCTCAAGGTGAGGATGAGCTCCTTGTTCGACTTGTCGTATGCCAGTTCCCCTTCGGCCGCGCGGAGGAAGAGTTTCACCCGTTTGGCCTTGTCCAGCTCCCAGATCCAAAAGTCCTTCATCGTGGAACCGTCGCGACCCCCCATGTAGATGACATAGCCGGGGAACTCGTGGATGAAGCGGCGCTCTTCGATAAAGCCGACCGGATTTTCCGTCAGCGCACTCGCGAGCAGAGCTTTGCGTTCGAGACGCGACTGCGGCGCATAGTGGAGATTCACCAGAATCGCAGCGATCATACCGAAGAAGGCGATCAAAAAGACAGGAGCCGCAATCTGGTAAAGGCTCAGCCCGGCCGATTTCATGGCCGTGATCTCACGTTGCGACGAGAGTCGCCCCAAAGCAATCAAGGTGCCCGTCAGCATACCCAAAGGCAGCGCAAACGAGGCCACGTAAGGTATGAGCAAGCCGAGCACTTTAAGGAAAACCCAAAAATCTAATTTGCCGGCGACGACCAGCTCAGCCACATCCTTGAGCGCATTGCCAACCAAGAGCACGAAGATAAATAGCCCCATCGCCAATCCGGTCGCGACGAGAATCTCTTTAAGTATATGTCGATGCAACAAACTGAGCATGTAGACGTAGTGACAAGCTTCCAGCTTGTCGTCCAACTAAATTCAACAAGCTGGAAGCTGGACACTACGCTATCCACGCGCAAACTGCGCGGCATGAGTATCGAAAACGACGAAGTTATCCGCATTTTCAAAGAGAGCGGAGCCCTCCTTGAAGGACATTTCCTCCTACGCTCCGGTTTGCACAGCGCGCATTTTTTCCAATGTGCTCAGGTCTGCCAATATATGGATAAGGTGACCCGTCTGGCCGAACTCATGCTGCCCATGCTCAAAGACTACGGCGCGACCACCGTTGTCGGCCCCGCGATGGGCGGTCTGGTGATCGGGCAGGAAGTCGCCCGCCAGCTCGGCCTACGTTTCATCTTCTTGGAGAAGGTGGACGACAAGCTAGCCCTGCGCCGAAACTTCACATTCAAGCCGGGCGAAAAAGTGCTCATCGTCGAAGACGTCATCACTCGGGGCGGCCGGGTGATCGAAGCGCTGGAGGAGTGCCGCGCCCACGGCGCCGATCCGGTCGCCGTCGGCGTGATCGTGGATCGCAGCAATGGAGCCACCAGCTTCGATGTGCCCCACCACAGCTTGGCCCAGCTTAGCTTCCCCACCTACGAGGCCGACAAGCTCCCTCCCGAGTTGCAAGGCACCGAGGCGATCAAACCCGGCAGCTAAACGCAGACCTGCACTCGACTTATGCCAAGAAGCAAATATCTCTAGCCTATGTCTAAAAAGCTACTCGAACCTTTCAGACTCGGCGACCTAAGTTTACGCAACCGCATCGCGATGGCGCCTCTGACCCGTGCCCGCTCCGGGCCCGATCGCATACCCAATGCGCTGATGGTCGAATACTACACCCAGCGCGCCAGTGCCGGGCTAATCATTACCGAGGCCACCACCGTATCTGCCCAAGGCAACGGCTGGAACGAATCACCGGGAATTTACACGGACGCGATGGCCGAGGGCTGGAAACCAATCACTGAAGCCATCCACAACAAGGGCGGCACCGTCTTCCTGCAACTCTGGCACTGTGGGCGCGCCTCACACAGCGACTTCCATGGGGGCGAACCAGCCGTATCGGCCTCGGCCTTCCAGCTCAACGGTGACCCTATCTACACACCTGACGGCAAAAAAGACCATGAAACGCCACGTGCGCTGGAGACCGACGAGATCCCCGGGGTGATCGCTGACTATAAAGCGGCGGCAGAGCGTGCCAAAGCCGCAGGCTTCGACGGCGTCGAAATTCACTCGGCCAATGGCTACCTGCTGAACCAGTTCCTGGAGTCCAGGACCAACCACCGGACGGATACCTACGGAGGCAGTATCGAAAACCGCACCCGACTCCTCCTAGAAGTCGTCGCGGCCGTCTCCGAAGTCTTTCCGGCCAATCGTGTTGGCGTGCGCCTATCCCCCAACGGAGTTTTCAACGACATGGGCTCGCCCGACTACCGCGAGCAGCACAGCTATGCAGCGAGCCAGCTCGACCAACTCGGCCTAGCCTACCTCCATGTGATGGATGGGCTCGCCTTCGGCTTCCACGAACTGGGCGAACCAATGACGCTCAAGGAATTTCGCGGTCTCTTCCAAGGCCCTCTAATCGGTAACTGTGGCTACGACCTCAACACCGCGGAAGCCGCCGTCACTAGCGGTGATGCCGACTTAATTGCCCTCGGACGCCCTTATCTGGCGACGCCCGACATCGTCGAGCGTTATGAAAACGGCCTCCCGCTGAATCCCGACACACCGATGGATACATGGTATACGCCCGCAGGTGCCGAGGGCTACACCGATTTACCCACCGCAGAAGAAGCCGGATTAATCTAATCTAGAAAATGTTTCGATTCGACAGCACACTACGCCGCCTGCGTTCGGTCGGCACATGGGAGGCGATCTCCTCCATTCTCCTCTTCGGCGTCGCAATGCCACTTAAATACATCGGAGGGGACGACGCACTCATACGCCCGATCGGAATGGCACACGGTATTCTGTGGATGGCCTACGTCGGCTTTGCACTGCTCGGACAGTTCGAGTATAAATGGTCCTGGAAACTAACTGGCTGGCTCCTCGTGGCGAGCATCGTGCCGGCGGGTCCTTTCGTCGCGGATGCGAAACTCTTGCGAGGGCACGGAGAGAAAGCCGAGACGGCACAGTAGTCGTCGCAGTCCGATTGGTTGCCGGCCAGAGACGGATGCTGAAGTATTTTTTGTAGCGCGACGCTTCAGCAAGCGTCTTCTGTCGAGGCCTGTAAATGAGGCGAACATAGGCCATGCATACCCTCCAAGCATGAGACGCTCGCTGAAGCGTCGCGCTACGTAAGGACATGCTTTACAGCCTAGCCGGGCGTACCAAAAAAACCGGCCACTCGTGAGGAGTGGCCGGTTCGTTGTTTAAAGCCTACGCTTTAGCTCGAGCTTAGAGGGCTTCGGGACCCGTCTCGTCGGTGCGGATACGAGTCGCGCTTTCGACGGGGAGGACGAAGACCTTACCATCGCCGATTTTGCCGGTCTTGGCAGCTTTGACGATCGCTTCGGTCGTCTTTTCTGCGTCGGCATCGTCCACAACGATTTCGATCATTACCTTAGGCAGGAAATCGACTGTGTATTCACTACCACGGTAGATTTCGGTGTGACCTTTCTGGCGACCGAAACCCTTTACTTCCGTGACGGTCATACCTTCTATGCCGATGTCTGCGAGAGCTTCTTTAACCTCTTCGAGTTTGAAGGGCTTGATGACTGCTTTTACCAATTTCATAGTATTATTTATATATGGTTGTTTTGTGTTAATTGGCTAGGCGAAACTTAGCGTGAGCTAGGCGCGAAGTCAGGATAAGCTTCTTGACCGTGCTCACCAATGTCGAGACCCTCGGCCTCTTCTTCGGGCGAAACACGGATACCGATCGTAGCCTTCAAGATGCCGAACACGATGATCGAGAAGATGAAGGCGGCAGCACCAACAGCGAGCACACCGATCAATTGACCGACGAGAGTAAATCCACTGTCCGTGACGTCGAAGAGAGCACAAGCAAGGATACCCCAGATACCACATACACCGTGAACGGAGATGGCACCGACCGGGTCGTCGATTTTAATCTTATCGAAGAAGATGATGGAGAAGACAACAATTACACCGGCAATGAGACCGATGATGATCGAACCCATAGGTGATACGATGTCTGCATTGGCAGTGATCCCAACAAGACCCGCTAGGATACCGTTCAGTGCCATCGAAAGATCAGGCTTCTTAAGGAAGGTCCAAGAAACAAAGATCGAGGCAAGTGCACCCGCGCAAGCTGCCAAAGCAGTGGTGGTGAATACGAGCCCAACATAAGTAGGATCAGCGGAAAGAACCGAGCCACCGTTGAATCCGAACCATCCAAGGAAGAGAAGGAAGACACCGATCGTAGCGAGCGGCATACTGTGACCGAGGATCGGCCTGATCTTACCGTCAACATACTTGCCGGCACGCGGTCCAAGAAGCATCACACAGGCAAGGGCAGCGAAGCCACCGAAAGCGTGAACCACTGCAGAACCAGCGAAGTCTTTGAAGCCATTGCCACCATTAAGGCCACCAAGCCAGCCACCACCCCAGTGCCAAGAACCGACCACGGGATAAGCTAAGCCAACCAGAAGTGTGGAAAAGATCATAAAGCTTCCAAGCTTTACGCGCTCGGCAACAGCACCCGATACGATAGTAGCCGCAGTCGCTGCGAACATCGCTTGAAAGATAAAGTCGCCATAACCTGTCATCGCGAGACCCACACCACCGTAACCGAAGGTATCACCACCGTCTGCGTTCAGGTCACCAATCATCGAACCGATGGAGAACCAACCGTTAAAGTCACCTGGGTAGTGAGTATTGAAGCCGATTACCGCGTAAGAGATAATACCAATCGCAATGATAAAAACATTCTTGAAGAGAATGTTGACAGTATTCTTGGATTGAGTGAGGCCCGCTTCGAGTGTGGCGAAGCCGAGGTGCATGATGAATACGAGTGCCGCAGCGATCACAGTCCACAACATAGAAGTCGTGAAGAAATCGAATGCGTAGGCATACTCGCCTTGGTTTTCAAGAAGTGCCAAATAGTCGCCAGCCATTTCGTCGCCAGAGGCAACAGCGGCGGCAGCCGAAGTCACGATTTCTACTGCTTCAGAGGCTGCAGCGACTTCCTCCGGCATCTCCTGTGCGCCGAGCGAGCCGGCCATCAGAAACGCCGAGCTGGAAAGCAGCAGAGCGAGAAGGTATTTTTTAATCTTCATTATATGTATTTAATCAGGTTTTTGATTTGTTCAGGAATTGTCAGAACGAAACCACTCTTTTGAAGAGCGCTTCGCGCGGTGCGCGAGATCGCGAACAGATGACTGTAAGCACTACTCATGCCAAGAATTGGATTCGCTGAAAAATACCTTCAATCAAGTAGGAATTAAGTTTAGATAAAGGTTCTTCGCTATTTTTAGTGGATCAATCTAATACGAATTACTGAATGACTTCCGAGCGAAGAGGAGGCATTGAACTTGGTGGGGTATTATTTTACCACGACACGGAGGGATTGCTGCGCCATCTCGCTGCGCTCGTCGAACCCCGAGGGTGCGACTGCGTCACATCGTCCGGCAGCCGCCAGACTCTTTTCGAATCCCCCCGACCTTCCAGACGCAAAAAAACCTCCGCTTGCGCGAAGGTTTTTTTGGTCGGGGCGGAGGGATTGCTGCGCCATCTCGCTGCGCTCGTCGAACCCCGAGGGTGCGACTG
>JACKQG010006904.1_pt1 | contig 11706 bp, 13 predicted proteins | sample 8237621 | NCBI WGS metagenome assembly JACKQG01 (sample SAMN15677084, study PRJNA649215) | marine metagenome | biome: marine; feature: Black Sea; material: saline water; isolation source: suspended particulate matter (SPM) from the Black Sea western gyre | collected 2013-06-09/2013-06-10 | depth... | reverse complement strand
TCATGATTTTCTCCTTCTAGTTGCTTACTAATATAATTATCTAGGCCAAGGTAGGTGTTGTAGCTTTTTGCACCTACGTTCCACTCCTTGATCCAGCGTACAGGTGTTCCATCTGCTCCTAAATAGGCCGGACCATTCTTCCAATTGTATACGCTGAAAACATCACCGTTAATTGTTCCGTGCCATTCTACATCGGTCTTGTGCCATGTATTGGAGTAATCATTCCAATGGTTCGGTGGTCCAAGGACCTGGCACAGTTTTTCGTAGTCCATGTACAAATGCCCCGTAAGGCTTGTACCTCCCAAATTCACTTTTGGATCGAGAACCACCCCTTCGTTATCAGGGATAAATCGGTAGGGATTCTCGTACTTCTTTTGATCTGACATAATGATCTCCTACCCCCTTGCGGGGGCTTTGAAGGTTAGACGAACTCGATATACTCTTTATCCACCATCATCTGGCGATAAAAGGTATAGATACGCTTCGGTGTCTGAACCGTTTTCAAACCACCGTCCAGGAGGCCGTCAATTACTTCCTGTTGGGTTGCGATACCACCGAGATCTTTCAGCACTTCTAGCACGATTCGTGCCTGTGGTGCTATTTTAACCTTAGCCTCTGGTATTTCAAGAAGCTTGATCTTACGGGTTGCGAAAGCACCTGCTCCTTTACCCTTAGCGGTAGGGGCGGGGACTCCGCTTTTGGATACCCCAGAGCTAGTTTTAGCGGTCGTGGCGGGTATTTTAACCGCTCCGGCTACCTTACTAGAGGGGGTACTCTTGGACGCCTTAGCGGACGTTTTACGGGTTGCCTTTGCAGGCGCTTTTGTAGCTGTTGTCATGGTCTTTCTCCTTTCTGACAGTTAATTTCTACTTTCTACGTTCAGGCTGTTGCTACAACCTTACCCCTATTATAACGCCCAATAAACCGAATGTAAAGGGAGCGCGGGGATAATGCATTGTTTTATAAGAAAAATACAACGGTTACAACCAACGAGAACATAAGGACGGGCTTGAACAATATTCGCACAGCGAGAGCAATTATTTCTAGCATAACTACACCCTAGTGCATAGAAGCGTTGGTAAATTGTAGAACCTTTCCTTTTGCCTCCGACTTTGAGCAATCGTTTTCGATAAACCCTTGGTCCACTAACCACGGGTAGTAAAACTCAACCAGTATCTCCGACTTTGAAGTAGGTAAGCTCACTCCTTGCTTGATCATAGCTATAGACAACGTATCCAATAGATCGTGGTTATGTGCTTCAAGTGTTGCCAGCCACAGGTCTACGGACTCCTCTTCAGTGAGAGGGACATATACTTTCTTATTTTCTTTTTTCATTAACGATTCCTTGTTTGTAGGGAATAAAAAAGCCCCTCACAAGGAGGGGCAAGAGGAGGATCAAGCCGCTTTGGCGTACTGGAGAGCTTGGTCCAGTGCACGGGATTTGGTCAGTGCTCCTGACCCAAACCATGCTCGGTGCAGAGCATTTCCAGGCTCTACTTCCTTACGCATATGATCTTCTACATATGTTACCGCATTTAACGCTCCCCACCAAGTACCTTTAGTGGAAGCAAGATCTGCTCCGGGTTGGCGGTCTAGCGCATCAAACACTAGGTTTGCAGATTGGTTAAGCTGATCACGCATAGGTGTCTCCTCATCTATAGGCTTACCATTTGGTCCGAGAAGTCCGGGTTGGTAAACGGAGGAGATAAAATTCAAGACGTCTCCAGTCTTAGCCTTTTTCTTAGAGAGGAAGGTTGCCCCCTCTTTGAAGCGGGTCATAACTTCTGCGCTAATCCCTAGTGCCTCTTCGGCAGAGCGGATAACATCGTGGTTAAACTCTTTAACGTGAGGCATACGGAAGGTCCCTGCTCCCTGCTCCTTAAGAGCTATGGTCAACGTATTATTGCACACGACTCTAATTGGGGTGAGCTTAATAACCATGGACTTTCCAACAATATGGGGTTGGTTAATGAGCAAGTACCCTTTAATCATGTCCCCGCCAGCGAGTTCAAAGTCTTCTGCTATCTTAGCTAGTCCCCAGATCTCACTGCCTCCCTTGAGGCTTCCTGCGGTCTCCATGGTCATGTGTCCCGCTTCCGTGAACTTTTTGAAGAACTCAAAAATATCCTCGTTCTGGATGGGGACGTAACTGCTCCCCGCTTGGGACAATACTTTGTTATCGCTGTCGCGCACGATAAAAAAATTGTCGGGCGCTTGGATTACCCCGGAATTATCATTCCAACTGGGGGTGTCTAGTGTGTAGGCAGGACGCTTGCTTACTGACCAATCCAGCTCTGCCGCCTTCATCATTTCTTCTGGGGTAAGATCAGGGGTGACCTCTACGCCCAAGCCGTGCCACGGAGCATCGCCCGTCCACGCCATCGTTTCAATTTCATGTGCCATAATTAATTCTCCTATAGCTTTCTGCTTTCTAAATTGCCCTAACCGTCACGGCTAAGTACCCCCCTATTATAAGGGGCAAAAGCGGGGAAAGTAAACCCATAGCTAGGACTTTGCCGGAGCTAACCGAGCAATATGCTCCTCTAGCAAAGAACCCAGATGCCCCACGAAAGAGTGATACTGCTGGGTTTTTCCGTATAGGTCTTTTGCGTAGTAACTCTCCGGACCGAAGATCTCCTTGAGTCTGGAGGTGATGTATTCTACGTCCTCGCTTCGCTGTAAATAGGCTGAGGTAAGTACACAAACAGCCGTCATCCATTCAAACAATTCGGGCTTCTTCGTGTTCATGAAGATTTCGTAAGGTCTCCTCGAACCGTCTGGATAAATAGCATCGTTAATAGTTACAAAGATCGAGACTCCTTTCCCCTCGTCCCTGATCTTATATGTGCTACCTTCTAGCCGTTCATGTCGTTGTATTAATTTTTCCATTTCCTTCCTCCACACAGTGATGTCCAGTGAACACCCAGAAGATGTGACACCAATCCTGGAATGTTCCTTTATATTTTCCTATTGCTTCCGCCTTAAGTCCTAAGTCCGCAACGTCTCGAGCGTCACGACCAGCAAAGAGATGTATTTCTTTTGCAGTCTTGACAAATATAAACGTCTTGCCTCCTGCTCTGGTGCGTAACAAGTGCCAAGCTACTTGCTCCGGTCTTAAACCCACCTTATTAGTTGTTGTAACTTTCAACTCTACCCAAAACTCTGCTCCTCTGAAGCAGCCATTGACATCCGGTACACCGCGCCCTGTAGACCCAGACTCTACTCGTTGCCAATGCACCAAGGGCAAGTGTTCTTTAACCATTTTCCAAAAGGCCGATTCTTTCACAGCTTGTCCAGATAACTCTTGACTATCCTAATCTTCTTCTGCTCTCGTTGCCAGTACCGTACTGATCCTGGAGCTAAAATGATCTTAGGATCATCCAGCTTTTTCTCCGTTATAGCAAGATCCCTTTTTACTTTTTGTTTTACTCGACTAAGTTCCATCTTCCTCTCCTTACATTGACTCTCCCCAGCTTGGCCCAGTCTCCACGTCTACTAGAACGGGTACGGATATCTCGACACAAGTCTCCATGATTTCCTTAATGCGTTTCTCTTGCTCCTTATTCTCTACAGAAAAATCTAACTCATCGTGGATCTGTAGATGAGGGAGAAAGCCCTCGTCCCAAAGTTGACGCATAGCTTCCTTTGTCATATCCGCAGCAGAACCTTGAATTAATCGGTTCATTGCTTTATAGGTAAACGCTCTCCTGATAGCCCCACCATGTACCTTATGTGCTTCGTCATATGATTGGTAAAACTTTCTTGTGCCAAACTGGCTAGGCTCCCACTTGTCAAAGCGGCATTTACGTCCTAGCAAAGTGCGAACACGTCCCTGCTTACCCGCCACCCTACTGCACCGTGAGCTTAGTCCTCTCATGAAGGGTACTTTTTCATGGTACTCTGCAAAAAGAGCTTTCCCTTCTTCCACAGTCATGCCTAGTTCTTCTGATAGCTTAGTGACTCCCATACCATAGGCTAGTCCGAGGTTAATTGCTTTGGCTTGCTTTCTAGTAATACCTGCCATATCCGCCACCGTTTGGTGGAAGTCGGTATCCGGATCAGTGTTGTATTTCTCGACCACCTCTGCTGCTCCTTGTTGCTTAGTCATGTAAGCATAGTGGGCGGTGATCCGAGGTTCTTGGGCACACTGTCTTTGGATAACGACCTTTCCGTTTCTGCGTACAATGACCGTGGAGTGAGGCATAGTGACACAGTATACTTTTCCGGAGTATTCTGGGTAGGTGATGTTCCTTGAGACCCATGTGCCGCTCTTAGAGTTTATGTGTACAGTGTAATAGTCTTTTTTCTGTTCTCGGGGTTCGTGTGAAACCATTGCCCGTCTATTACTAAGAATAGCAATCCGCTGGACTATTTCTGCATTTTCCTTGTTTGTTGTGCCATACACTATACTTCCGTGAGACTTATAACCATCCCAAAATTGTAGCTCTTCCAGAAATAGTTGTCGGTGGGCAATTGCTTCCGTTAATAATCCTGTCTTAAATGTTTTGGTTTCCATATGCAGGAATAACTGCGGAATCTCTAAAGGAATGTTCTCTCGATTTATCTGGATAAAGGTGTAGGTCTCCCCTAAATACTGGGAGGTATATTCTTGGTACTTTATCGGGAAGACGGCTAACAATGCCTTCAATCTGTCAATTTTTCTAGGCTTCTTTAACCTGAAACGTATGGACCCTGAGGAACGTACTCTTGCATCGGCCTGTATCGCTGCGGTGAGTTGTAAAAGCTCCTTTGTGTGCGGGAAGGAAGCAAGGGTAAGCATGGATCGAGCCTCTCCCTTCTTTTCTCCTGCACAACGGAACAAATACCCTCCAGCAAAATCCTCCATTTGTTGCGCTTTAAAATAATACTCCTTGCCCTGCTTGTTTTGCACAAAACAGTCGTGGTTGGGGGTAACCAATAGGTCGGTTGTTTTCCCTTGAACGTGGACCATATTCCCAGTGTAGTTGAGTGTTTGGTACGCCTTGGGTAGATCAAAAGTAATCTCTCCCGCTTTATATTGGGCAAGTTTCTCGTGCCGGGAAAGATCCTTAAATAGTTTGAACCCTTCTTCGGTGAGTACCTCTGTATCCTCAGAAAAACAATAGTCAAAGGCTCCCCAGTAACACCCTTCTTCAGGAATGAACAGACTTCGGATCATTTTTCCTATCTCAGGATCTCGGGCGGGTACTTGCTGTAAGTTTGGATGTGAGCAGCTTATCCTACCACTAACTGTTCCCCCCGCATCAGAACGAAGGGGGTGGAATTCTGTATGGATCCTCCCTTCGTGCGAATGCTGTAGTACCATCTTCTCAATAAACGTAGTTCTTGCTTTATTGATCTTACGGGCTTCTACAATAAGTCGGGGGAGTTCATGTTCATGGCTCTCGAGCCACTGCTGTTGGAAACTGGGGGCTCCCTTCTCTGTTCGAGGATACACCAGCTTGGCTTCATCGAAAATTCCTGCTATGGAAGCGTTTGCCCAAATCTGGGGATCCGCACCATATTCCTTTTTAATCTTTGCAAAGATCTCGGTTTCCCTAGCCTTGAGTCTCTTGGAAGCATCCTCTGCTTTGTCTAGGTCTACACGAACACCTCTTGCTCGCATCTCCACTAGAATGGGAGTTAGGGAAGATTCCAGATCAAAGATATGCCACAGGTCTTCCTTGTCCAGAAGAGGCTTAAGATGTGTCCACAAGCGTAGGGTTAGTGATGCATCTTGCTCTGCATAAGGTCCCACAAACATAGCAGGTAGTCGCCACATCTCACTCTTGGCGTTAACCCCGAAAGCCTCTGCTGCTTCTCGTAGTAGGCTCTCGTCTTTCTTTTCCTGCAAGTAGTCCTTGCCTAACGCATTAAGAGCGTAGGACCATCGATCCTCGTTAATAAGCGGGGCGGCCACCATTGTATCAATGATGTTGTCCTTGATGTGTATGTCTAGCGACCGTAGCCATCCCAAATCGTACTGCGCATTATGAAACAACTTCTTTGATTTCGGGTTGTTCTTAAGTTGGGTACTTAACCATGAGATCACTTTCCCACGGTCCAAGTTTCCTCCTTCTTCGTGAGCTATCGGGAAGTACCCCTTCCAGCCCTCTACTGCTACAGCTATCCCTGCTACTTCGCCGTCTAGCCTCGGCCATCCCGGTCCACGATCCTTTAGGTTAGGGTCTCGAGTCTCGAGGTCTATGGCAATTATGTCTGCATCAGATAGATCTGGGAAAATCTCAGGAGGAAGCCAACTGCTCTCGGGTAGTATTAACTTCTCTCGATTTCTATTTTTCACCAGTCACATGCTCCTCGACTAAGATTAGATATCTACGTAAATCTTGGATATCATCCAGTAACCCGTCTTTACCTTCAAAGGTGTTATTCGCCTCGAAGATATCATACCCCTTCTGGCGGCATTGGTTTTCGATTCTATCCCATTTTCTGGCTAAAACAAAGAAGGCTCCCGAACCTCCTCTCTTCTTCCAACTGTCGCCATATGCTTTCTCTGCTTCCACTAGGTGCTTTACATCTTGGGACACAATCTTAGTTAATATATGTTGGTCGATCATCCTTACGCCTCCTTCAGTGTTCTGGTGCGGTTTCCTTCTTCTACCCACAACTGCTTGTCTACTCTACGCATGATCCACATGGTACAGGCTATCCTCCAGTCTTCAGCTTTACATTTACTTATCTCATCCAAAGCCTTCTGAATTTTCCCTGCTTTATATAACTTGTAAGCAAAGTCCATGGGAATAGCTACTTCAGGGAAAAACGAGTTCATCCATCGGTGACCCACGTCTGGGGTGTGACTATCCTCTGCCATAAACATAAAGGTGTTTAGTTCCGCTTCCCATGTTACAGTGTCCTTGACTAAAGGATAGGGGGTCATGTCCCCTTGGTCGTATGGACTAAACAAGGATAGGTCTATGTCCTTTACTCGATCCCAAACAGGGTTCATATACACGTGGAGACTATCGCTTACTTGATTGTAGACTCCCACCTCTACACCGATCATAGAAGCCATGTACTCTTGTAATATAGAAAAGTGTACTGCGTTGGCACCATAGGCTCCCCAGATCATATCGTTGGAGCGGTTGCATACAGTCATGTTTAGTTTACCGTCCCTTATTTTGAAATAGATACTTGTGTTACAAGGTTGATCCTTAGTGTCCAGATCTAAATCATGGAACCCGTCCCACATTGCTAAAACACACCTGCGATCCTCTGGGTTCTCTTTCAGTCTCCTAATGATTATTGGCAACTGATCCGTATTAAAGTGATACCTCCAACGATACCCATATGCCCCATTAAATGTTTTTCCATCATCAGAAAAATCTGACATAGTTTTTACATACTGTGTAACAAAGCGTACATCGTTTCTCCCGGCCAACATCCATAGACTTTCCATTAGATGGAAGAAGGGGTTTGCATCTCTCTCCTCCTGAAAAAGTACCCTCTCTTTTGGTTTCAAGTATGTGGTCGTTACAGGTTCTGGGAATTCTAGTGTGTCCCCGTTTCTGCTTTCCTGTTTTATACCTATAGTTCGTATCGAATCTATTCCTCTCGCTAGTGCTTCATGCACATTTCTTACCTTAAATGTTTTCACTGTTTCCTCTCCCATTATATTTACATCGTGTCTTGCCTTCCCCATTATGTATTCTGAGGTACTTGTCTATCTCACAGCACAGCCCTTCCGCATCCCGCATTTCAAACGTAGGTACTTGTGGGTCGGAATGTGCGTTCACATGTTGTCTCAAGTCTTGTAGTTCCTCCTGCCAATTATGGCGTTTACTTGTGAAGGTTAAGGGGCGTCCATGAAGACGGTTAAGTCCTCTCATGCACCCCGGTCCAGGATTAGCCCACTCCAGAATATCTTCAGCGTTTTCCAAAAGATGGGTGTGCCGTAAATCGGTAATGACTTCGTACGCCATGAACGGTCCCATGTAAGGAAACTCTCGGATAATTTCCCAAGATTTTTCCATGGAGTTAGTTGCTAAGATCTTGCTATACAACTCCTCCCGGTATGGCCACATCTGATCGATTGCCCAACGTAGCCCTGTTAATTTATTATATCCGTTGGGGCTTTTGATAATATAAGCGGAAGTGATCCATTTACTCTGGGGTCGAATAGCCTTATCTGCTTTTTCAGAATCCCAGTCCAAGTGTAGGTTGTGCTTGATCAGGGTTTCCCCTGTCTCGATTAAGTTGAACCATCTAAAGATAACCACGGCCATAAGAACCCGTGGGTCATCTCTAAGAGGTTCCCGGATATGCTCGGCTAACCAGCGGGTATTGCGATCATCCTCTCGGAAGACGTTACAGAATTTGAAGTCCTGTAAAATTGGATCTTCCGTCCAAGGTTTGGGCTGTTCTAGCTCCTCCTTAGCACGTCTAATTCGCTCCCGTTCATTTACCCAGTAAACAGCGGTATCCAGTGGATTCATGTCTCTTTCCGTAGAGTCCAAGCACAATTGTTAGATACGTGGGGGTAGGGCATAGCTAAAATAACCCTTTCCCACTGTCTACCAAACCTTGCCCGAATCATTTTAACTTGTTCTTCCGTCCAGCCCTCTGGGTAGTGTGTAGGATTTGCTTCCACAGCTCGTTGCATCTTCTTGAATTTAGGAAGTTGGATAAAGGTTCCCACTATATTAGTAATGGTGAAAAACCGTTCTAATAATTCCTGCAGCTCATCGAAACCCCACTCATACACATGATCCTCTGGTAACTTGTCATTACTACCATCGTGGTTAGGGGTGCTTATATAAGCTAGTCCCCCTTTCTTCAGCACTCTGTGTGCCTCGGTTATCCAAGGCTCTATGAATTTGCGCTCCATATGCTCTATAACCTCGGTGGTGTAAACGAAGTCGATTGAACCGTCTGGAATATCTAGTTTAGGGTTTGTGGTTAGGTCTTGTATTCGTACCTCGCCATTGAAGATCTTAAACCATGCGCTATTATGGATATCCTCTCCACCATTTGGCCAGTAGCGATGCTCCAATTGACACGCAGGATCTATATCGTATCCAATGTACTTCTTTACGACAGCGGATTTCTTAACTGTGTAGGCTTTATAAATAACCCTCATAGGCCACACCTCACCACAGCCTATCTCCAGGATTGTAATTGGTCTTTTTAACCTTTTAGACTCCTCGATTGCTAGGCTTGCGATCTTGTCATAACGACTCATGTGTGTGAGTTCGTCAGGTCTCCAGTTGCCTAGAACCCCTGCAGAGGCTAAGTCCATTCTGGTGTTGGACGAATTATTGATATTTTTTGATAACTTTTTTCTAATGGAAGCCATTCCTCTCTCCTTTCTAACTGTAAAATATATGCCCCAATGCATGTTCGGTCAAAGGGGGCTAACCGTGACGTGGTTTCTCCGTTCTGGGAGGAACTATTTAATGGTGATCCATTTATCTTCCACCAAGCGTTTCTTGTAATACTTCCACACCTTCTTAGCAGGTTGCTTAGTGCTTAATACTTTTTCTAGCAAAACTATCAAGTCCCCTATTGTCTGCTCTCCGTCATTATCATCGAGACAAAACAGGATCTCTTTCATTTGTGGAGGGAGTTTATCTCCGGCATCAGGCACTAGGTTTAATGTGACTACAGAGGAATCTGTGCTACGTGGGGCACGTTTCGTTGTCATAGGATCTCCTATTGTTATTGGTTAATAAAAGGCTTTCTGCTTTCTAGCCTACCCCTATATTATAACGTACAAAGGGGAGATAATAAAGCCAAAAACCGGACAAAATTAAAGGGGAAAGTATCTGTTAGTCATAGGCTCGACTAGGTGCAGCGTCTTTTTTGCTCGGGTTAATCCTACGTACATTACGCGGGTCTCATCGTCAGGATTCTTCTCGTAACTTTTGAAAGTTCTTTGCGAGAGATCTGTCAATAGAACCACGTTGTCGGCTTCCCCACCCTTTGCACCGTGAATCGTTGATAGCACTATTCTTGGATGCTTAGTAATTTTCTCCCCTCTTCTGAGCATTGCTCTTAAGTAACTTACCTCTCTAACAGTCAGTCGGTCTAGGGCATCGTGCCATGGTCCTTGGGCCTCCACCCCATAGTTCTTGCGTAGTTGTCGTAGCGAGAGACAAAGATTGATGTCCGCATGCTCTAGGTCTTTTACCTTGGTTCGTTTAATATGCTGCAGGCAATTCTTTATGTCAGCAACGTTCAAGGCTTCTCCCTTATTCAATCGTCCCCAGTCTTGGATCGCGTGTACCTTTCTTTGAGAAATACTGGTGCGCCCTTTACGCTCGAAAAAGTATCCCTCCTCTCTACAAAAGGACTCCATTCTATCCAAATGGTAGTTGGATCGGGCCATAAGGAGCCATGAATCTTCCTGCATTTCTATGTTCTCGAAATACGGGTCCATGAGAATCGAGCCTTCGTCAGGTTTAGCGTTCCAGCGCTTCTCCACCCTATTCCCCACCCTACGAATAACTCTATCTGCTAAGTCATGTATTGAGGAAGGCACACGGTAAGACTGGTCGAGTACAGTGGCATTGTTCTGGGAAATCTTGACAAAGTAATCTACGTCTGCTCCCGCCCACCTAAAGATCGCTTGATCATCATCCCCAGCAATGTATACCTTACCCGCTTTGCGTGTGATCTTTTTTACAGCTTCCCACTGCAACGGGCTGAGGTCTTGAGCCTCATCAATAAATACTACGTCAAAAGGAGGGGTCTCCCCTACCTTACAAAAGTCGGCCAGCATGTCAGTGAAGTCCACCAGATATGCGGCATCTTTATAGTTGCGTAATGCCCTCGCTAACCTCTCCAGTTCATACCAGTCTGCATTCCAGTCTACATTATGATCATGCTCGTGATAAAGCTGTTCTAGGGGGACACACTGCATACGGGCAAGGTTCTCGATAAACATAAGTCTATCGTCCTTGGTTAGGGACATGATTGTCCCTTCGTCCGAGGACATCGATCCAGTTAGCCTTAGCCCCAGGGCTTCTCCAAACTCTTTATAATGTTCCTTGGACATTACGTCCTCTTTTCCTAGGCCTAGTTGCTGGAAAGCAAATGAGTGTAGGGTTCTGAAGTACGGGAGTTGAGGGGCAGTTAATTCAAACTTGGCCATGGCTCTTTCCCGTCCTTCCGCAGAGGCTTTCTTTGTGAAGGTAAAGTACCCTATCCTATCTGGGTGGGTGCCCTCCTCTAATTCTTTCTCTATCAGTTTTAATAGTGTTGTAGTCTTTCCCGTCCCCGGAGGTCCGAGGATAATGTTCCAATTATCCGTGTCTTGGGGAGGGGGGATCACAATTCCACCTCTCCACTATTGAGCTTTTTCACTAGCTCATTGGCGCAATCTGATGACATATATACAGTACCTAGAAATTTAGTATGGAAGTCACCTATGTTGCGCCATTCTTTAAAGTCATAGTCGTAGCATACACACCATTTAGACTGGTCTGTATCTTCCCAATCAGCTTCCCAGTCTCCACCAAATTCAGCTACATATGCTAAGAGTCGATTATAAGTACGCATAGCATCTCTGGCTTTGGTTGCTTGATCGTAGGTTTGGTATTCAGTGCCAAATAATCTGCTATCAACTTCTCTAATTACAGTGCTAGATACAGTCCCATTGCTGAATACAACATACGTGCCTCTTTGTGGCTCCCACTTCTTAGGTGTCCCATTTACTTGTGCCTCAAGCTCATTGATCCTAATGTTTAACTTTTGTATTTCTTCTACGTA
>JACKQG010006903.1_pt1 | contig 11706 bp, 4 predicted proteins | sample 8237621 | NCBI WGS metagenome assembly JACKQG01 (sample SAMN15677084, study PRJNA649215) | marine metagenome | biome: marine; feature: Black Sea; material: saline water; isolation source: suspended particulate matter (SPM) from the Black Sea western gyre | collected 2013-06-09/2013-06-10 | depth... | reverse complement strand
ATAAGCCCTGTTCAACCGGTTATAATAATACAAATTAATGGGTTTTGCTATATGTCTGTAAATAACTGCTTTTAAAAAATTATTTTTATTGCTTTCATCAATAAAATTTTCATGCATATTACGGTTTTTATCCGAATGAAACCATACCTTACCTGTTTCATCAATTAAACAGAAACCGTAATCCTTTGGTAATACCGGGTCGATTACCGAATGTAGCCGTGTTGTTATAGCTATTACTTCAAGTGTATCTTTATTGCTTCTTTTTGATATGGCTGCTTTATTTATTCCTGATGACAAAGAACTGATTGATTCTAACATAAACAGTGAATCTCTTTTATCTCCGGGTAATAACCATTTATCCTTGTTTTTAAAATAGTTTCTTTTCGCAATTGAAATTAATTTTCCTTTCTTTTTAAAAGGATTTAATTCCATTTTTTGTTGTCCATCACTATCAGCCCAGAAAGCATAATCTAAAAATGAATAGATTTCCGGATATAATTGCTTTATGTTATCATCATTATTTTGTTTTGTTAATATTTTATTAATAATAGTATCATCCTGATATGTAATATTAAAATCAGAATCGTAAGTCTCAAGTTGTGAATAGATTGTTTTTAACTCTTTAATAAAACTATCTGATATAGTATCAGCCAATTGCTTCAATTGCTTGTCATTATTCCGTGAATTAACTCTGTTCATTGAAAAATATAAAATAAAGAGCAGCACGAAAGCTGAGCCTAAAACAACTGACAGAGCCGAAGAGGTTATATTATTAGTATGAAGATGCTCCTTACTGCCCATAACAATAAGTTTGATGACAGGCATTCCTAACAGAATAATTAATAAAACAAGAGAGAGAAATATAATGATTCCCGGGCTTAATCTTCTTTTTTCCGAATTATAGGTTTTTTCTTCTAATAAGCCACCCAAATACCACCATTCATCCTGGCTGATGTGTACCGGTTCAAGGAATAACTTATATTTAGTGTTTAAGATTTCTATTTCAGTAAGTGAAGCAGAATAAATATAATTTATGCTTTGTCCTTCACTGCCCGGAATGTTCACTATCTCTTTTATTAAGCCGGATTTTAAATCTTTGATTTTAATAAATAAAGTATCAACAGGGCTGAGCAGCATATTGGTATTTAACGAATTATAAGCAACGCTTGAATCACGGATGATGATTAATCCGTCAAAAACATCATCACGGAGCAATGGTTCCATAAATACATCGAAGCTTGTTTTTAATGACAGGTGAATTGGTAATTCGAACAGACTTTGTTCTTCGATAAAGCTGATAGAATACGGGTCTTTCTTTATCACGTAATCTATATCTATATTCTTATTTATACTGGATGATCTTTCTTTTATTATATCAAATACTTCCCTCAAACTATCCTGTTTGCTTATTTTCTGACTGACCTCATCCTTATTAGATCTTTTTTGTGACTGTATGAGTTTTATAAGTGAATCAATTTTTTCCTCAACATCGCTCTGAACTAAATCCTTAAAATATTTAGCATTTTTATAATAACCATCTTTTTTCTCAGTGATGTTTTTTCCTATCTGGCTTAAAACCCTGTACCGGGTTTTTATCATTCTGTTCTCATTATTACTGACATAAACATTCAGGTAAAGTAAATAGGAAATTCCTATCAGAGCAATAGTGATAAGGATTATCCAGAGATTTCGTGATTTATTTATTGTTATCATAATCAGGTTGTGTTTTTTTTCATATCCCAAATATAGTATATTTTTATTAAACACTAAAATTCGTAAGTCTCTTTTAAAAACATAATCCCTTTTACATTATAAATCAAACATCGAACTTTTAATATATTTACATACGTTCGTCAAATAAACCTCATCGTTCACAAATTTTTCCCCGGCGTTTACAAATCTGTTTCATTTTCGCCTTTCAGATTTCTTATTTTTACATTTTAGATATTTATTGATAAATCAAAAAACATTAGGTTATGAAATCAAAAATTTTTCTTTTCGTCATTTCAATCGTTTTCAGTTTTAATCTCTTTGCTGAAAATGTAACTATTCAACAAGCCAAAAAAGTCGCCTTGAATTTCTACTTTGAGAAATACAACCTGTTCGAAGGGCCGGTTTTGTATGATCAGTTAGCCATTCATTCTACCCATGTGGAATCCGATGGAATCCAAAACTTTTATTATGTTTTCCATGTGAATAAAGGCGGATTTGTAATTGTTCCTGCCGATGATTGCTTAAGCCCGGTTTTGGGCTATTCCTTTAAACACAATTTTGTTGCAGATAACCAACCACCTAATGTTAAATGGTGGTTCGGCCAATTTGAAGAACAGGTTCGTTATGTAAGACAAAAAAAGCTAACACCTGAAATTAAAACAGCTGACCAGTGGGCTTATTATTTAAATGATGGTTTTGAATTAAACAAACCAGTGAAGAGCAGCAAAGCTGTTGAGCCACTGCTTACCACTGAATGGGACCAGGGTTGGCCTTATAATTACTATTGCCCCGAAACACCCACGGGAGGTTCGGGTGGTCATACCTGGGTTGGATGCGTAGCTACTGCCATAGCTCAAATTACGTATTATTGGAGATGGCCGGATCATGGTCAGGGTTATACTTCCTATATTTCCACAGTCTATCCTGCAACAGGAGTACAATCAGCTGACTTCGAAAATACATGGTACAGGTATAGTGAAATGGTAGATGAGCCGCAAACTGTAAATCTGGCCATTGCTGAATACTCATATCATATTGCCGTTGGTATTCATATGAATTTTAGCGGTGGAGGCTCATTTCCTTCAACCGATGATTCAATTGCATATTATCTTAAATTACAGCCGTACGATTGGTATTACAGGGATAATATGCCCGTTGAACAATGGAAGGAACTGTTAACAACTTCGCTTGATAGTAAATTCCCTGTCTATTATGGAGGGAATCCATCATCGGGTTCGGGCCATGCCTTTGTGTGCGATGGCTATCAGGATGAAGATCATTTCCATTTTAACCTGGGATGGGGTGGCCAAAGCAATGGCTATTATACCATCGACAATATCCAGGGATATAATTATGACCAGGACATGGTTCCGAACATTTGTCCGGATTCTTTGCAGTTCACTTATCCGCAGTACTGTTCGGGAATGGATACTTGTTTGAGTTTTGAAGGTTCGATTACCGATGGCAGCGGGCCAATTCATAATTACCTGAACAACACCCAGGCTTCGTGGCTCATTGATCCCCAAACTGAATATGATTCTGTAACTAACATCGTAATTATGGTGAAGCGATTTGATCTGTTCAATGATGGCGACAGGCTTTATATATACGATGGCGAAGATAATACTGCTCCCCTTTTGGTTGAACTAAGCGGAAGTACTATTCCGGGTGACATTGAATCCACAGGTAATAAAGTTTTTATTGAGTTTATTACCGATGACGCAAACACAGCTCCGGGATTTTACCTCAACTACAATTGTGAACGACCCGATTGGTGCAGTGGAATGACTCAATTAACAGAACCGGCTGCAACCATTAATGATGGAAGTGGTTCTTTTTATTACTACAACTCGACTACCTGCACATGGATCATAGATCCGGGAATTACCGATCCACTTACTTTACATTTCAATTATTTTGATACCGAAGCGGAAAATGATGTATTAAAAATTATTGATGGTGTTTCGCAGGAACTGATTGCTGAGATAAGTGGGTATTATGAAGAACCGCCCGGTCCGGTTACATCTCCGAGTGGAAAAATGTTTCTAGCCTTTTTGTCGAATAACAGCGTCCAGGGAGAGGGGTGGGAAGCCTGGGATGATATAAATACAGGATTATCGAAGAATACCAGGGATTTCAATTTTCAAATTATTCCCAACCCGGTTACTTCTGATGTTCAAATCAGGTTTAATCTGCAATCCGGGGAAAATGTTACCATCCAGATTTTCGATGTTGTAGGACAGAAACTGGAATATTTGATAAAAAAAACCTTAACACCCGGCCATCATTCCATTCATAGCAATTTAGGTCATTTGCCTGAAGGCATTTATTTCTGCCGGCTGCAAACTGGAAACGAAATGGTAACAAAGAAAGTAATTAAAGTTAAATAAATTATGAACGTCATTGCGAGCCATAGCTTGGGTTTATGCGTAAGAGCGAAGCAATCTGTTATTCTGAAGGTAGCCCCATAATTAAAACAGATTGCCTGCCTGTCGGCAGACAGGCTTCACGCCCTCACAAAAGTCAAGCCCTTCAGTTCGCAATGACGGGAAATTAAAAACAAAACATCATGAAAAAACTAACATTTACAATCATTTTAATTTTGAGCCAGATTTTACTGTTTGCTCAAATTGATGAATCCTGCCTGCCCGATGGAATTACATTTGAAACCCAGGCAGAAATTGACAGCTTTCAAATTAATTATCCCAATTGCACTGAAATAGAAGGCGATGTTGAAGTTTATGGGAATAGTATAGCTAATTTAAATGGTCTAAACGTATTAACAGCTATTGGGGGAACCCTATATATTCATAGTAGCAATTCTTTGACTAACCTGGTTGGGTTGGAAAGTCTCACATCTATTGGGGGAACCCTAGATATTCAAGGTAGCAATTCTTTGACTAACCTGGTTGGGTTGGAAAGTCTCACATCTATTGGATCACATCTCCATTTCTTTTTAAACCAAAACCTTGTAAGCCTTTCAGGGCTTGAGAACCTCACATCTATCGGAGGTTCGCTTTCTCTTTTCCATAACAGTGCTTTGGCTAGCCTGACAGCGCTGGAAAATCTTACTTTAATCGGAGGAAATATAACTATTTATAGCAATGATGCTTTAACTAATTTATCAGGTCTTGAGAATATTTCGTCTCTTGGTGGAGGCCTTTATATTTATAACAACGATTATTTGAACAGCCTAACCGGACTGGATAATTTGACGTCTGTTTCTGGAGGAGTTGCGATAATAAGTGGTTTTTTCCTAAACAGTCTTATAGGCTTAGATAACCTTACCTTCATAGGTGGAGACCTTGAAATTTTTACCACATCACTTTCCAGTTTGGCTGAACTTGAAAATTTAACTTCTATCGAGGGAGGCATTACTATTCATGGGAACTATTCTCTTACTAGCTTATCCGGACTGGATAACATTAATTTTGAATCAATTGACTTTTTAGAAATCTATAATAATTCCAACTTATCTTTTTGTGAAATAGAAAGTGTTTGTGGTTACTTAGCTAACCCAGGCGGCCCTGTTACAATTTACAATAACGCAACTGGATGCAATAGCCCACCTGAAATTGCATCTAACTGTGGGATTGTTCTATCTTGCCTGCCATTTGGTAATTACTATTTTACTAAACAAATAGATATTGACAGTTTTCAGGTAAATTACCCAAACTGCACAAACTTAGAGGGGATAGTTGAAATCAAAGGAAGCGGATTAACAAATTTACTTGGTTTGAGCGCAGTGACTTCCATCGGTGAAGACCTTTTAATTTATGAGAATAATGGCCTGAACAATTTAGCAGGACTAAACAATGTGACTTCCATCGGGAGAGACCTATTGATTTATGCGAATAATGACCTGACCAGTTTAACAGGGCTGGACAATGTGACTTCCATCGGGAGAGACCTATTGATTTATGCGAATAATGACCTGACCAGTTTAACAGGGCTGGACAATGTGACTTCCATCGGGAGAGACCTATTGATTTATGCGAATAATGACCTGACCAGTTTAACAGGGATGGAAAGCCTTAATTCTATTGAAAAAGATTTAATAATTGGGGTAGTTGATATGGGAGGCGGGGGAGGTAATCCATTGCTGAGCAACTTAATCGGACTTGCTAATTTAACATCCATCGGAGGAAATCTTAATATTGTAAATAACGATACCTTATCCACGTGTGAAGTCCAAAGCATTTGCGATTACCTTACTGCTCCAGGTGGAACCATTGAAATCCATGACAATGCCACCGGCTGCAACAGTCCTGAAGAGGTTGAAGAAGCTTGTTTTTTTTCCTGTCTGCCAGAAGGTATTGAATTTAATTCCCAGATTGAAATTGATAGCTTCCAGTCTAATTTTCTGGATTGTGTCAGGATTAAAGGGAATGTTACGATAAGCGGAGAGGATATTTCAAATCTAAATGGTTTGAATGTTTTAATATCTATTGATGGTAACCTTGAAATTACCGGAAACAATACGCTGACCAGTTTATCAGGACTGAATAGTATTAATAGCCTGGGTGGAAACCTTTGGATTGCAGGTAATGATGCCCTGAATGGTTTCTCAGGATTAATCAATATTACTTCCATTGGCGGAAGTATTCATATTGAAAGTAATGCATCCATTATAAATCTATGGGGTTTAGAAAATATTGAACCGGGTTCAATAAATGAGTTAAGTATATTTGAAAATGCTTCTTTGTCAAAATGTGATGTGCAGAAAGTTTGTGAATATATAGCCAGCCCGGGTGCTACTGTTCAAATATATAATAACGCAGCAGGTTGCAATAGTCTGGAAGAAATAGAGGATGCATGTGAATATCATTGCCTGGTTGAGGGTATTATATTTAATACGCAGGCAGAGATTGATGGTTTTCAATATAACTACCCGCTTTGTAGTGAAATTGATGGGGATATAAAGATCAGCGGAGATGATATTTCCAATTTGAACGGCTTAGATGTTTTAACCTTTCTTGGCGGGGACCTGGATATCTCCGGAAATCCTTTCCTGGTGAGTTTGATAGGGTTAAATAATCTGATATACTTATCTGGAGCACTTGATATCTATAATAATGATGCCCTGTTGGATTTAACTGGATTGGATAATCTTGATTTAATCGGGGGAGGTCTTTTTATTGATAAGAATGATCTACTGTCTAACTTAACTGGCCTTGAAAATTTGACTTTTATTAATAATGGTTTAACTATAGGGACATTTTCTCCTGGTGGGGGCAATCCAAACCTTTCCGATTTATCCGGATTAAGCAACCTGTATTCGATTGAAGGAGGCCTTTATATAAAATTTAATCCCGAACTGACGAGTCTGACAGGTATTGACAATTTATCTGAAATTGACGGAGCGATTGAGATCAAGGCAAATGGATCACTTGCCAATATAGCAGATTTAAGCAATATAGATCCTGGTTCTATTAATAGTTTAATGTTGACTCTTAACCCTTCATTATCTGACTGTACTGCAGAAAGCATTTGCAGTTATTTGGCAAGCCCGAATGCAAATGTTATGATCGAAAACAACGCTCCCGGCTGCAACAACCAGCAGGAAGTTGAGGATGCCTGTGATTCCATAACATCGGTGAATAATGAATCTGTTGAACCTGAACTGTCAATTTCCCCCAATCCGGTCAATGACAAGGCAGTTTTAAGTATGAATCTACAATCAAAAAGTTCAGTAGAGATTTGTATTTACAACACAACCGGCATTTGTTTAAAAACATGGAGATATTGCAATGTCCAGCCCGGGCAAAAGGATTTTGTATTAAATATGAGTAAGTTTCGGGCAGGCATTTATTTCTGTAGGATTAAGGTCGGGAATGAAACGATAACGAAGAAAATAATTAAAACCAAATAAACTCTGACGGGAAACACAAAAACAAGAATATCATGAAAAAACTTACCCTAATTACAGCAATTTTAATAACAGCAAACCTTCTGTTTGCACAGTACAACAAAATCGACACTTCCTTTTACAGTGAGGCATTGAATGATACTATGTTGGATGATGTATATTTTCCGCCTGGTTACGATGACAACCCGGATTGGTATTATCCGGTAATTTATTATTTGCATGGCTGGACTGATGACCAGAATAGCTTGAGTGAAATGTTAAGCACGACACAAACACTAATAAATAATGGAACGATCGATCCTTTAATCATGGTTTGTGCCGATAACAGTCCTGACCCTTTTTATGGCAGTTGGTATGTAAATTCAATTATATGGGGAAATTATGAAGAATATATGGTTAATGACTTGGTCACCTGGGTGGAATCATCATTTCGTGCCATGCCTCATCGAAATTGGAGAAGTTTATTGGGACAGTCCATGGGAGGATACGGTTCATTTAGGTATGGGATACTTCACAAAGATAAGTTCCGGGTGCTGGCTGCTCATGCTACTGCACCAATCAATATGAGGGACCCTTATTATATGGATGAAACCAGACAGGTGATCCTTCAGGAAAATCAACCGGGACCTTCATATTTCTATGATTTCTATAGTACAGGTATATACACACAAGGAGCATTTGCTATATGTGGTGCTTTTACCCCGGACACAAACAGCCCGCAAACCTACATCAATCCACAGATCGTTGAATTTTGTTTAGATGAAAATGGTAACTATATTGATACTGTATTAGCAAAAGCTGATACCCACAATATCGCCCATTTGATACACCAATTGTCATCTTCCGATAGTGTAGGAATCTATTTTGGGTGTGGAAGTAACGATGCTTTGTTTCTATACCCGGCTCATCTGGCTATGAAGGATACGCTTGATGCATTGAATCTTCCTTATGAGTTCTATTCGCATAACGGAGGACATTCAATGCCGTTTGCATTTAAGCAAAGAGCTCTAATATTCATCGATTCGCTTCTGATGTCCCCGGATTCTAACACAACTATTATCCCAATTTCAGAAAGTAAAGATCTATTCAATTTAAAGAATTATCCAAACCCATTTAATAACAATATAACAATTCAATTCGAATTAACTGAAAGCAGTTCCATCGAATTGAGTATTTGGAATCACCTGGGGCAACAGGTCGGACTATTGTTTACAGGAAACAAAAGGGCTGGACGCCATCAAGTTATATTTGATGCTTCGACGTTGCCTGATGGCATTTTCTTTTGCCAGTTAAGAGTAGGTAATAAAATGGTAACAAAGAAAATAATAAAAGTTAAATAACCCCACCCCCTTCCCCTCCCCAACTGGGAGGGGAGTAAGGAGAGGGATAAAAACAAGAATATCATGAAAAAACTAACACTTATTAGTATCGCAATAATGTTCGCAATGATCGTCAACCTTAGCGGACAAAATCAAAGCAGTGTGCTTGCCAACCTGGATGAATTTATCCTGGAAAAAATGGAAACATTTCATGTACCGGGATTATCTGCCAGTATAATTATTGGAGACTCAGTTGTATGGAATAACAACTATGGTTTTATGAATCTGGAGGACAGTATTCCGGTAAATGATTCTACCTTGTTTAATGTTTTTTCCATCGGAAAATCTTTGACATCTGCTTGTGTAATGCAACTTTGGGATAAACAATTTTTGGGATTGGATCAGAATATCAATGATTTCCTGCCTTTTCAGATTGAAAATCCATGGAACGATGCAGACAGTATAACAGCACGGATGCTAATGTCGCATTCTTCCAGTATAAATGACGGGAACATATATAATTTTGTAACAATAGGTGATCCTACAATTTCACTTGACTACTTTCTGGAAAATTACCTTTGTCCCGGTGGGGAATATTATAGCAACAATAATTATTATAATGCTCTTCCGGGAACAGTTTTTCACTATTCAAATTATGGTATCGCATTAAATGGTTACCTTATTGAACCACTGACGGGAATTAGTTTTAACCAGTATGCAAGTGATTCGTTGTTAACACCGTTGGAAATGAATAACTCTGCATGGTTTCTTGATGAATTGAATATTGATAACCTAGCAATTGGCTATAGTTATTCAGGAGGTAATTTTGTGCCGAATCAACATTTGGGGCACCCCGCATATCCTGGGGTTTCATTACGCAGCACAGCTCTGGAACTTGCTAATTGTGTTATCATGTTGTCGAATGAAGGAATGTATAATGATATGAATATCCTTACAAGTGATGCTGTTGATTCCATGACAACAATACAAAATCCAGCCTGGACATTCTCCTATGGTACCACCGGCTTAGGATTATTTACAAGAGATGATTATGGAGACAGGATCGTTTGGGGCCATAATGGAGGTAGTGATGGTGGTTATGCAGCACATTTTTATTTCTGCAAGGAAGAAAATAGCGGAATTGTTATTACCACCAATTCAGAACAGTATGTAGATCCTATAGTTCTTCAAATGTTTGAATATGCAGGATTAATGGTATTTGCAGAATCCGCATCCCAGATTAGCGATAGCAGTTTTTATGCCAACTGGCAACCTGCAAGCATATCTACGGGATATTTACTTGATGTAGCCTATAATGAACAATTTACAAATTTCTTAACCGGATATGAAAACCTGGATGTAGGTTTAGATACTACATATTCCTTAACCGGTCTGAGCTCGAACACAAATTACTTTTTCAGGCTAAGGTCATACAATGCAACAGATACTGGAGCTTATTCTAACATTATTGGTCTTACAACCCTCCTCGGTACAGGGGTGGGCAATGCTCAATCCGGGAATGTTAAAATCTGGTCATCAGGCAAAACTGTAAACATTGACCTGACACAAAACCAGGGAGCAGAAGCTAAAGTCTCGATCTATTCGCTTTCAGGACAGTGTTTAGGTAGTTTCAGGTTAATTGACGGACTGAATTCAATACCACTGTATGTGAAAAGACAGCCCTTATGTGTAAAAGTAAGCTGTAGAAATAAGAATTTTTATAAAAAGGTAATGGTGTGGTGATAAATAAAATAATAAAACAGTAATGAATTGCCTGCATATAACAATTAAGAAATAGAATTAGTCATTTTATAAACAAACAATTTAATAACTTTAAAAATAATTATTATGAAAAGAAGTTTATTTAATCCGGAAGTTCATTCATTTCCGTTTGACAATTTTAAGAGTAGGCATTTATTAATACCAGGTTACAACTGTGGTGGGATGTGTGCTGTTGCCCTTAGAAAATTCTATGATGGAGTTCTAATTGATTGCGAAGCAGAATTGGGAGATTTCAAAAGTGAAATATCGGATGCACAAACATCCATTGTTTTTAAAGATCCAACAAAAGAATCACGATGGGGCGAGACGAAACATGCAATTGAGAAGATTTCTGAAAGGATAGACTCAGGCAAGCCTACATTACTATACATAGATCAAGAAGATTGGAGTTTGCATAATGATCACTTTGCAGTTGCTTATGCAATAGGAAACCGCTCTAATGGAATTCAAAAAATTTTCACTTATGACCCTAATTTTGCTTATAAAAGGTGTTATTGTAAAAATCCAAGTTCCTATTATGGAGACCGAGGAGCCTGGCATAATTATAATGATGGAAAAAAGTATGTGAAAAAAGTGAACTTTCAGTCATACCTATTAGTTGATTTCAAGAATGAAAAGGTATATAAAACCGACCGCAACGGTAAAAGAATTAAAATACTTGGATTTCAAAAATATGGGAACATTGGAGGTTTTACACATGAGATAGACATAACACACTCATGCAATTTAGCCGTATCATCATCAAATGTAGCAACTGTTTTGAAGAACAATTCTGATGAAGATATACCGGCATGGTCATTTGAAATTAAAATGTCAAAAGACGGCTCAATTGCTTCTGATTTAAAACTGACACTGGAAACTTATAATAGACAGGTTATTCTTTATGAAAAAGATAATAACCTGTATCTCCAAGAATTATCAGATTGTTTTGGTTCGACTAATATACGTTCTCACAAGGAACATAATGGGCCACAATTTGGAAAAGGTTTTAGAGAGAAAATTTATACTTTATATGTACCATTC
>JACKQG010006902.1_pt1 | contig 11707 bp, 10 predicted proteins | sample 8237621 | NCBI WGS metagenome assembly JACKQG01 (sample SAMN15677084, study PRJNA649215) | marine metagenome | biome: marine; feature: Black Sea; material: saline water; isolation source: suspended particulate matter (SPM) from the Black Sea western gyre | collected 2013-06-09/2013-06-10 | depth... | reverse complement strand
CGATGTTAACGCGGCGATAAATATTCTCACTAAAGCCAATATAAAACAATTGGGCAAGAAGCAACCGACGCCGCAAAAGAAACGGCTTACGGCGGGGGCACCGCCTTCGGGGATAGGGTTGCATTGGCGTCCTAAACGAACCGAGAAGCCCCTTCTGAATCTATGATTCAGGAGGGGAGTTGTCACCAACTTAGACCCTTGCGTTTATCAAGGCGTTGTGTACGTTATTTCAGAAGATGGGTATTTGTATGCGATTGGTTGATGTAAACCTTTCGTGAAGGGCTCGGGGGCAGGCATTAAACGCGGTAGTGTGATCCTTCGCAAGTTCAGGACTCTCTCCACTAATTTGCTTTCCTCGATATCAGATAGCAGGTGGATTCGGATGTTCATCGACTGCATCACCAAGTCGTTCTATGAAAGGACGATTTGTCCCATTCATCCTGACGACTATAGAACCTTTGGGTTTTCCTTCTGCATCGACATCCGCTGTGTTATAAATGGTACAGCCTATGCGTGTAAGCATTTGTACTGTTGTTTTATCGGGAAACTGTCTTGAATGAATCTTTTGGGCTGACGCGCTGATGAGCGCATGTCGCGGTTTCATCTGACGTAGCAAACCGAACGGTATACCATTGTCGCTTCCATGGTGAGGTACAATAAGCGTTTGGCAATTTAGTTCCCCCGGTGCTGGAAAATCCGCCATTATTTCACCCCAACTTCTCGCTAAGGCATCGGAACCTAAAATCATTTCAGAGCGTTCGTAGGTTAGCTTCAGGACAATGCTTGCATCATTGATGTCAGTTTGGTAGTTCAGAAATTGATTGTATAACCGTTGGGATGGCGAAAGAACCGTCAAAGATACGCTGCCAATGTTTATTTGAGTTCCAGCGCGTTGATAAATGCACCATAAGCCGAAGGCGTTGGTGAACGAAGTGAACACAATGTTCCGGTCAAGTTCTGCCCGTTTTAAAATGAGTGCGTCGGTGCGTGAAGGGTGCGGAAACCCGCAGTGCCACAGTTGCCTGATGCGGCCACTATATTCCCGCATTAGATTTGGAATAGAAAGCGAATGGTCTGCATGCGGATGAGTGGCGCAGATAAATTGCAGTTCGGTAGCGGAGAGTTTAGCAAGATAGTTGATTGTCTTGTTCGCTAGGTAGCAATCGACTACGCCAAAGGTATTGTCAGGAAATTGGATAATGATATTGCATCCATGCCCCACGTTGAGTAGATGTACTCGCAATTCCTGCCTTTTTTCCTTCATTTACGTCCCCTTAACGCCGAATACGCGCTTGTGCAAATCGATGATTTCACGCCTAGCCAGTTCTGTTATGCGCTGAACCTTCTTGATGACAAATTGCGACTTATCACCGTCATTCCATCTCAGGCGTTCATATTTAATAAGATGAACGTCGCCTTCGATAATCGGTTCGTGTGGGGCTAACTCCACAAGACGGCGATATTGCTCTTGCGATAGATACTCTTCCCGCTCAGTATCCTGGTCATTTTCACCAATCAATGCTCGCACACCGTCGCCAATAATTTCATCAAGCACAACGCGCTCATCCCATGAAAAAATGTGGACGTCGTCTTGTAAATCCAACTGGACTTTTACAAAATGTGACTGAAGGTGGCGATACTCTTCAGGAAGGAATATTGTACCATCTTCGTTTACCTTTGTGACAAATTCTATGGACATCAAAATCGCCTCCCACCTTGACGTGGTAATTCTTGCTTATTCATCTTAGCAGGTTTCCTAATCATCGTCAAGAATAATTGTTTCGGCGCCAAGTTGAGCAAAGGGGTTTCCTTCGAACAAGGTGTTAGTGAGAAGCCCGATGCGCTGCTTGGCAGGTCGGAATGGTGTTGAGTTTCTCTCCCAATGCATCTTTCGCGCACTCAAGATTATAGTGCGCCTGTAGGTTCGACCACAAGGAATCGGAAACGCCAAAATAACGAGAAAGTAGTAGAGCCGTCGAAGGCGAGATACCTCGTTGCTCATTGATAATAGTTGTAATCCGACTCACTGGCACGCCGATATCTTTAGCTAAACGGTAGGGCGTGATTCCCATTGGCTTGAGAAATTCTTCCCGTAAGATTTCACCCGGGTGTGTGGGTTTAATCACAGACATTTTCTCCTCCTTTCCCCCTCTGATTTCTGCATTGACTAGAAGGTATCAAAGGAACCGTGTGCTTTCGTTATGTTTCCGACGACATCTCGGAGTTCATATTCAACAGCATAGTTCACACCTACTCGAAGGGGAATTTTATCCAGCGCGATGAGCGTTGGGTCATCGGCTAATTTAACGCGCTCTGGACCTCCAGCTTTAATCCCATCCAAAAATCTTGTTACTATCGATGTAGCCTCATCTGGGGGTTCGGAAATTGGGATGAGGGGAAATTGTCCGCGTTGAACTTTCAGTAGGTCGATTCGACCACTCAGTTGCCAGACCCTATTAGAATCCCTGGTGATTCTATAGTTATCAATATTCTCTCGCTTAAATGCATCCCGGATGAAAGATATTGATACTTTGTCAACGCCAACAGCTCGATAGTTGATTATCGCCTCACGTTCGCCGTAAGCGGAAGTCCATGTAGCTATAACTTTGGCATTTCCTTCTTTGTCGAAACCAAGTCGATTAAAACTTATACTTCCCCTGCTCTGATTTTGCGCGACGAGAATGCTGTTAAGAAATATCTTTTCAGCGGTTCCGAATAAAGAAATTGATATGTCCTGTGACGAACCTAAGTCGATGATAGTGCCTGAACTGGGAGAAAATCGATTAAAAGCAGGGCCAACAATAGCTTCAGAAATTTTGAATGTAGTTTTAATCTCCGATGGAAAGCCCTCACTGATTCTAACATAAGTCAATGTGATTTCAACATTAGTAGGAACGCTGGCATAAAGCATTTTGATAGAATAGTTGGTTTCGGAGTTTTTCTGCAGAGAATCCCACCGTACATCTCCCTCCTTGACGGTTTTCATAGAGACACGAACATCCTTGACGGGTTCCGTAAACTTGATGGTATATTCTGGATTCCCATCGCCGCCAAAGATGCTTCCATCATAGGCCCCAAGTTTGATGAAAAAATCTCCATCGCTTACACCATTACCCTCCTCGTTAGTGTTGTCCTTTATCTCACACGATATCAATAGCACGAGCGCAAGGAATGCTAATTCCATGAATAACCGATTGTAGGTTAATGTTTTCATAAAGTTCATCTCCTCTCATTGTTGTGAAGTTAAAAAGTATCCTTTAGTTACTTGACTTCGATGCTCCAGACACCTAGTTCGCAACTTTTACCTTGAGTCTCAAAGAACCTCGCATCCAGAGCAACGCGAAGGATTTATTGTATATGGACACCATCTACTGCAATCACCATCTCCATATTCGAGTCAACATCAATTGTTCCCGAATCACTTCGGGACCTACCATTCGAATCTGTCCAAGTCGCATGCCAAGTGTGTTCGCCTGACGTCACTCGACTAATATTGACATATTGATTGGGTATGAGCGTTTGAGTAGTATCACTATCCATTGTAAAAGTAGCGTCAGAGCTTGTCCGATTTGTGACTTTGACAGTATAGAAACCTAACATCTCACAGCCTTGTGTGAAACTCACAATCAAAAAGAGACAAACGATACCGATTGAAAAACAATTTCGACGCATTTTGACACCTCCCTTAGTGCCAACGAGCCCTCGTACCTTTAAGCTCTTAGCATTGGATGATTATGAAAATCATTATTCTACTATCACAGCGCAATGCTAAAACGTTGCTCTGTATAGAAACACCAGCCCACCGGAATTGGGACGAAATCCGAAGTTCAGGCGCCTCAACTGTTCTTGCAACAATTGTATTTCGGCTTGCTTTCGAACTTTGACTTTGACAAGCCTGTGGTCATGAATTGACAAAATCGTATAAAGCGTTGGGAGTAAAATCGTTTCCGCAGCGACACTTATCCAAAAATACCTAAGATGGCGGTTACGTTTATCAACATCTAGCTTTTTATCCAAAGCCTTGGCAAGGCTATAGGCGGCAAGCCCGGAGTTTGCGAGAGAAAACAGACTCACTCCAAGCGCTACAGTTGCCCCGGGTTGTTTCTCCCAGTTTTGAAACGCCGCTGTCGTTCCTAAATACCCCTGATAAAAACCGCCAAGTCCAAAAAGAACATGAGAACCGCCGACAATAAGCCCGTTTAATGTCCAGTAAATTGTCGGTTTTGAGGCCAAATCTTGATTTGCTCCCCAGTATCTCATGGAATCTATCTCCGCTTGTAGCGTATTGATGCGTTGCTGAATTATTTCTTCACTGGACTGTGCAAAGGCTATTTGAGGCCAACATAAAAATATCACCAAACAAAACATCGAAAAAACGGAACGCATGGAATCCTCCTTGCCTAAGATTGTTTTATTTCATCAAAGTGACTGTATCCCCGAGTTGAACGGGCTGTTCTGGGTAAGTCAGGCCCATAACTTGAGCAATTGAGTTGTACGCCCCCGGTTGGGTTACCTTGAGTTTTCCGATTTCAAAGGGAATACCAACCACTTTAGAACGTCTGATGACACGAACTAGCGTCCCCATTGCGACGCCGTTCTCTCTGCCAAGATCAATCCTCACATGGTTTCCAGCAAGAATTTCCGTAATTGTTCCTTCGATAGGAAACTCACTTTGCAGTTTTTCTCGAAGTGAATTCAAAGTCTTTTCAATAGCCGCATTATTGAGATTCCCACTGCTGATATCGGAGGCGCCGAGTTGCGTGCGAGAAGACTCTTCAAAAACAACTTCCCCTGTTTGGACATCGAGCATTCGAAAACGTGCAACAAAGATAATCGCTTTCTCTCGTTCATCTTTGAGGCTGCTCTCATAACTTGCCTTGTCAAGAAAACGTCGCTCCGCCATTTTTGAATCGATATCCGTGACAAAGAACAGATACTTTGGCGGATGCTGCGAGGTAACAGCTAAACGTATTTTTTCTAATTCGATTTGAGCTGTTTTTGAGCGCATCAGATTCTTTTGATTAATCGAAATGTTACTTAGAAGCAGTACGCGGAAACTGCCGACGGATTCAAGAACTTGAGCGCATAATTTCTCGAAGTTACTTAAACGCTTCTCCTGGTCGATAATTGGGAGGAGAGCTACCGTCTCCTTTCCCCTTTTTTGGTAACTTTTCTGGAAAGCAGCAATATCAGCCGCTGTAGGTCGAATAGTCAATTGACCACTGGTAACTGACAGTTTCTCTTTCGATGCACAACCTAAGGCTAAGAGCAGCAAAAGAAAGCAACCTATCCATCCTTTTCGCATTTTCTCTCCCCTCTTTCAACTAATCTACTGTTATCACCAAATCACCGACAGCGATAGAGTGGCTCTGGAAAAGTTTAGTAACCTTTGCACTAGAGAATTTTTCATCCACTGTAGTCACTTTCAATTCAGCGATTTCCTCCAAACCGCCGATAATCGGTTTACCCTCTGGCGTTTTACCCAGTTCTTTCAAGCGAAACACCATCAGACCTTGCTTCTCGCGTATCCCGTGAACTTTGCCGAGGTTGATTCCGACCACTTGCTCGTTGATGCGTTCAACGATGTTTCCAGAGATGGGAATATCTCTTTGGATTTCTTTGACCATGCGTTCGCATGCTTTTTTGATACATTCGGCAAAATGGGTACTTCTATTAGTAAAAGCCTTATATTTTTCATCTTTGTCCTTGACTATCCTGACATCTATTTCGGCGCGTTTGGAATTGACGAGGATTTTCTCTTTTGTATTGACATCGAATATTGCTACATCGAGGCTCACAGCGTACCGAAATCTTGTCTTTTCCTCTTTCTCCTCCTTACCTATCACGGAAAAAGAGACCGAAGGGACATTCGCAAATGGCTTGTAGACTGTAGCAACTGCAACATAGTCTGCCCCAAGAAATTTCCCCAACTCGACAGATGCATCGACCATTCCGAGATTTTGATAACGTTGCTCGGCAAGTATTTTGTCAATGGCTTCCGGTTCTCGTTCCACTCCTTGAAAACGCCCGGTTTTTATCAACATTGTGCTGACTTCCTTTCTCACATCCGCCGCGAGCTCCTTAACACGTGTGAGGTTTTCAACGCCAACTACAGCAATAGTCGGTCTTTGAACCTCTTGAGTTGGATCAACGACGCCTAACATTTCCAATCGTTGTTCTGAAAATCCGATTCCTCGAATGACAGCAGAGCGCATAATCCGCGAATCGGTTGTTGTGACATTGTAGCCCGAGCATCCCAATAGCCATAGAGGGATTAAAATCATCAAACAAGGTTTCAAAAATAACCGCTTTTTTGAGGCGAATTTCATTTCTCTTTCCTCCAACGGTAGAAATGATGGAAAACCAGGGGGGCAGTTGTATTTACCCACCCTGGCTTTCTATACTTAGCCACAAAATATTAGAAACCAAGCTTTCTGGAAAAACTTGGTTTCTGCCTCCATTAACACGAACTGCGAAATCGCTTCTTATTTGTCTTTATACAAACTCGGATGAGTGACAATTGCTTTCATCCCCTGCTGAATTTGGGAAATATCTCCCTTTTCTAATGGCGCGACGCAGGTGGCATCCTGGACATCCTTCACCTTGAAGAAAGCGATTGGATTACTGAGAGCGGTATCATCTGGACTGAACACTGCCAAATATGTGCCACCCCTTAGTCCATCTGCTTTTCCAAGGGATACAGTGATGCCTTCTGGGTTTACCGCTTGGATGTCTCCTTCAAGCTGGTAGATATATGGCCAGTTTATCTGAATCTCTTTGATGAGTTTACCAGCCCCCTCTTCACACGTATGCATCCATGCTGTCATCGCATATTGACTCTTTTCTACTTCACCACCCTTTTTAAATTCCGGTGGGATTGGAGTTTCTGCAGTGGCATCGCCTGAGAATGCATAATCTCCCTTAAGAGTATTTGCAAACACCGTCCGTCCAGACTTAACTTCTAAAACCTTGTAGCTCACGCCAAGCTCGGCTTTAATCATCAAAGTTTCTGAGCCATCATTATATTTCTTATAAGCAAAACCAACACCGCCGCTGTTACTAGTGACGGGTGTCCCAACCATTTTTCTCTTCTGTTTAGCCAATACGCCCACCAGTTCCGCTTCTTTTGCGGCAGGATATGAAGTTTTACCTACCCATACAAAACCGACGAGCGCATACGAAGCGTCAAGTTTTTTCGCTAAACTTAACAACGATTCATGCGAAGCGTAAGGAAAGTCAGACGCCGGATGCAAGTTTGCTACCCCTGAATAAATAGTCATGGCTTTTTAAAAGGTTGCTAATGTTCCAACCCTTTGTCTTTTTTTCTGTCTGTGAATCGAATTCCCATCGGCACTCTAACAGATTTGTTTGGATATTCGTTATCATCAGTTTCTGCGTTTCTTTCGTTCCTGAATTATCTAGTCGTTCAAATTCGATGACGGTATTAGGTTTTAATGGAATGTCCGTTGTCGCTGTTACTATATTTGGATCTGGCTCGCCAGCTTTTTCCTTCAGTTTGAATCTGACATCAACTGTTTTGGCGGTGACATTGGTAACTTCGATTTCAAAATCGGGGAATTCTTTTAAAACCATCTCGGTGGAAAACTGCTGTGTGTCCCCTTTTAAATCCACTTCGGTTTCGGCTATTTTGCCTGTGATATCGAAATGCCGTCGATGGAAACGTTGGACAACGCTTATTTCCGCTTTCAAATACTGTTCTAGCAAGACAAGCTGTTTGAAGGTAACGTTTGTAATTTTCAGCGTGATTGACGTTCCTTGTACCACAGATGCAGCCCATTTGCGGATGATTTCCTTTATCATGTAATCGGCAAATTTGCCGCCTGCTTCTGCGAGAGCTTTTTTAGAAGCAAGTTCTTCGGTTATTTCAAGACCAGGTGCGTGTACTCCGTGTGCGGCGACAATTTGCCCGGTATCGCAATAGATAGCCCTCGCTTCAAGCCGAGCGCGGCATGAGAATAATCCGCCGAGTCCGTCATCCTCGGCAAGTTGACTGAACGCTTCACCTACGATGATGATTTCTGCCTTGAATTGTCTTCCCAGAGCCGCTGCTGCCGCGTTGTCTCCCTGCGCAGCTCTCTTCGCTTGGTCAAGTTCGCGGATTTCACTAACCTGTTGGGGGTCAGCTACCCAGAAATCCTTCTCGGCAAACTGGCGGATGATTTCTGTTTCACCTGCTGGGTCGGGAATAAGCCGCTGAAGATGATACTCAGGAATCATTACCATGATGCGCGGTTTGTGAACGAAGCTTTGCAGAAAATTTAAGTCAATCAATTTATCAACTATTTTTCTTGAGCTTACATTGACATCAAGAGTAACCTTGACGAGGTCAACTTCTGTTTTCTCTTCGACAATATTGTATCCTGCGACAAACCCCCGCGCTTTGGTATAAATATTATCCGAGATAATTTGAACATTCTGGACAATCGTTTCTGAGTGGACAAATACACCGACTCCTTGTTCGACTGCTTTTCTCAAGCCATCATTGATGGCTGCGTCGCGGGCATGAGCTCTATCGCCTTTTAGAATTGCGCCTGCTCCTTCCGCCCTGATTACTTGAATATATTCCTGCTGACTATCAACTTTCTTAATGGTAATAAGTAATAACAGAAAAACGCATGTAGTGATAAAATAAGTCTGTAACCTTTGCATTACTTCAACACCTCTTTCAAATTCCGCAAAGTCAAAGGCGCAGTTGAAATTCTTTGCTAAAAATTAGTTATAACAATCCATTATCAGGTAGTGCAATGCTGTACTATCCCCGGACGGCATTATTGCTCTGACGCGAAGCGGCGATAAACCTCCTCAACGCTTATAGCAAAATTAAGTCCTGAAGCGATTTCTTGTTTTATTCCACCATGAATCATTCCTATCACTCTGAAATCGTTAGAACGTAGGAGGGGGCCTCCGCTGCTACCGTGAGTCACAGGTGCTGAGATCTGAATTATGGATATCTCTTCCTCACCAACACGACGCAGGCTGCCAACGGTACCGTCAGTGTATGTAATTTCACGACCTAACTCTTCACCCAGAGGATAGCCTAGAACAACTACCTTATCTCCTAACTTAGGCTTATATTCAGACTCAGCCAGGGGTATCCAGGGATATTCTCCGTCTGCCAAGCGGAGAATGGCCAGGTCAGCTTTTGAATCCCAACCCACCAGTTCAGCGGGTACTTCCCGTGAGGTGTCTGCTTCCAGACGAACTTGAATGGAAGTTGTTCCTTCAACTACGTGGTAGGCAGTGAGAAAATACCCTTGTGGCGCCACAACGACTCCGGTGCCTGAGCCCAGCTCACCTGTTTTCATCTGGACAGCCACATAGCCGACAGCCGAAAGCGCAGTCTCCAGGGTCATGGCTTCTGTAGGCGATGGAGGCAGCAAGGATACCAAATCAAAGCGGCGTTGGACGGGACGTTCAGGACCTGGAGTTGGCATCACGGAACCAGGCACAGATGGGACATCTTCAGCTTTAAAAGTCGTTGCGTCAGGCTTAGTGTCGCCCCCTGCCTCCAAAACCCGATTAGCCAATCTACCACGCATCTCACCGAGAAGATTACGGACCGTCCGGGCGTTGCCGAAACCATGAGGTTTTTGTTGGTACTGGAATTGTAGGTATGCTTGCGCCGGCATCTCGGCCCCCGGGGAGAGGATGAATCCTTCTTGTCTCGCCATACGTCGTAGGATTTCGATTAATTCATCTGTCGTGTAATCAGGAAACTCCACGTATTGAGTGAAACGGGAATTTAAGCCGGGGTTAGTTTCAATAAACTGATGCATCTCCTGTGGATAGCCGGCGACGATAATCACCAGCCGGTCTCGATAGTCCTCCATGCACTTTACCAGTTCGTCTATCGCTTCTTGCCCGAAATCTTGTTCGCTTCCCCTGGATAAAGTATAGGCTTCATCAATGAAGAGAATGCCATCCAGTGATTCCTCTACCTTGACTCTGGTTTTCGGCGCTGTCTGACCGACGTAACCAGCGACTAAATCCGCTCGACTCGTTTCTACTACGTGTCCCTTGCGTAATAATCCCAACGCTCTGAATATACGTCCCATTAGACGTGCCACTGTTGTCTTGCCGGTACCTGGGTTACCGGTGAATACCATGTGCGAGGAATCCAACTTTACTTCCTGCTGGCGTATTTGCTTCTCAAATTGCAGGATATTTACTTGCTGCCTTACAAAGTCTTTAACGGCTTGCAAACCGACGAGTTCGTTCAATTCTTTGAACAGTTCATCTATCTCTGGAACGGGAGGTTGTAGATATTCTTGATACGTTTCCGGAATGTCTTCTGGACGAAGTGGTTCATCAACAGGCAAGTTCTCTCGCGCCACTCGCGTATGGTGTTGCCGAATGAGTGCGTCCACCAGATTACGCATTTCCCCGGCGTTACCAAAGGTCTCATCTCGAGTAGCATAAAGCCCTTCCACAACTTGTTGCAGGGAAACTTCCATCTCATCGCTGAAAGTTAATTCCTGTTTTTGCAGCATCTGGCGCAAGATTGCTATCAATTCATCTGGTGTGAAATCGGGGAAGTGAAGAATATTCTCATTCGGGAAACGCCGAGGTAAACCTGGGTTAGCATTGCGAAATTCCTCCATGAGTTTAGGATAGCCGGCAACAATAACTACCAATCGAGCCCTATCATTCTCCATGCGTGTGAGGAGGGTATCTATTGCCTCTCTTCCGAACTGACCACGTTCTGAATCAACCAATTGGTATGCCTCATCAATGAAAAGCACACCATCCAAGGCTCGGTCTATCATAGCATTGGTCTTGGGAGGTGTACCGCCCACATGTTCAGCAATTAGTTGAGCCGGGGTGCTGACCTCGATAAGGTGTCCTTTGCGGAGAAGCCCCAAGGCACGGTAGATTTTCCCGATGAGGCGAGCAATGGTTGTTTTCCCGGTGCCTGGGTTGCCGGTGAAAACCAAGTGCAAGTTAGGGGGTTGCCCTTGTATTCCAAGATTTTTTCGGCGTTCCATCTGCACTTTCACGAAGGCAGCCAACTCCTCAACACGCTTCTTCACAGGTTGTAATCCCACAAGTTCATTCAATTCCTTCAGCAATTCTTCCACCTCTGGAACATCGGATTGTAGATATTCCTGGTAAGTTTCAGAAATATCTTCTGGGTGTAGCGGTTCATCAACAGGCAAACTCTCCCTCCGAACTCGTGTATGACGTCGCCTAATGAGCGCATCTGCCAGATTGCGCATCTCTCCGGCGTTGCCGAAGGTCTCATCTCGAGTAGCATAAAGTCCTTCCACAACCTGTTGCAAGGAAACTTTCATCTCATCGCTACAAGTAAATCCCCGTGTTTGCAACATTTTGTGCAAGATGTCTATCAGTTCAGTTGGGGCAAAATCGGGAAATTCGAGAATATTCTCATTCGGGAAGCGCCGAGGTAAACCTGGGTTGGCATTGCGAAACTCCTTCATCGGTTCAGGATAACCGGCGACAATAACCACCAGTCTATCCTTATCATTCTCCATGCGCGTGAGGAGGGTGTCTATTGCCTCTCTGCCAAACCCACCACGCTCTGGGTTTACTAATTGGTAGGCTTCATCAATGAAGAGTACACCATCCAAGGCACTATCTATCACAGCATTGGTTTTGATAGCTGTTCCTCCGACATACTCAGCAACCAAATCCGCGGCTGAGTTAACTTCGACTGTATGTCCCCGTA
>JACKQG010006901.1_pt1 | contig 11708 bp, 19 predicted proteins | sample 8237621 | NCBI WGS metagenome assembly JACKQG01 (sample SAMN15677084, study PRJNA649215) | marine metagenome | biome: marine; feature: Black Sea; material: saline water; isolation source: suspended particulate matter (SPM) from the Black Sea western gyre | collected 2013-06-09/2013-06-10 | depth... | reverse complement strand
CATAATCTATTAAGGAGCAAACAATGAAAACCATACAACTACACAAAACACAATCCCTGAATATGGCAGAACAGATACTCGCCAGAATACAGTGGAAAATGGGCGAGGGGATTGAAGTAACAGAAACATTCGTTGACGAAGGATACATAGAAATACAAACTTGGGATAACCGCCGAGAGCAAGGATACCAGATCGTATGCCATAAGTCCTACGACGAAGCGAGTAGAAGGGCTGGGCGAGAGAGCCAAACAGTGATCTTCGCATTCGGAGAGCATCGGAACGTAGACCAACCAGTGCTATGGGTGAACAGAGGCGGATTGATAACGCAAACATGGCTGACAGGGTCAGAAGACTTCCGATCCATCAACGGTGAAAAATCAAAATACAATACAGGCATAGAGACCGTAGACTTATGCGCCAATACAATTTACGAAGAAATGGTGAAATTCTACAGCGACATTGAAGTGCTGGATAACGATAAGATAGAAGATATCAGGCATAGTGAAGAACCAAGAGCATGCAAACAATGCGAAACGGTGATGACGAGGGAAGATTTTCCGGATGACGAACTATGGGAAGACGGATACTGCTCGCCAAAATGCTGGGAGGAAGTAAACACAGAAGCATTTATTCCTCAATGCAACTCAGACCGATACGATTTAGCAGACGAATACGACGATCCAATCCAACGTGCGGAAATAAGAGCAGGAGCAGGAGCATGAAAGTAACTAAACTTGAACTGGGTCAATATGACTGCCTTGAGAAGGGCAAAACACTAAAAGATGACTGGTTGCACCGTTGGGTCATCCATAAGATTATGCCCAAGACCGTTGATGTCAGCTGTATCTGTTATTGGGATGGTTATCCAAGCCCGATTACTGGAAATACTGTCTATCGGAAAGAAGCGGGCGGTAGAAGGGGCAGATACGACAAAACATCATTGCTTACTCAAATTAACCTTTTTAATAATGCGGTTTTTACAGGGAGAAGAAAATGAAACACACACAAGGGCAATGGACAGCATTCGACCATGATGGATTCGCTGTCACCAATGGTGATACAGTCATCTGCATTGCGGGAGAAACCGACCTTGATGAGAACGAAGCCAACGCCAACCTTATCGCATCTGCACCCGAATTATTGCAGGCGTTAATGGATATGCAAAGGATGGTTGGATTTCTCGGATGGACACCACCATCTGCTGAAGATGATAAAGACGAAAGCAAAAAGATAGTGTGCAATGCTATTGACGTGATCGCCAAAGCAGGGGGAAAATAAAATGAGAACAGGAAAACAGGAGCAATAAAATGAAAATAACAAAAGAGTACATCGCCCACGACACAGGGCGTGGCGTGTGGGACTACGAGCCATATAACCCAGAAATCGAATGGCACTCACACGAATTTCGGGGTACAAAATCAGAATGTCAAAAAGAATGTTATCGTCGGGAATACTCCCGACCACATTACCCCAACGCACCACACGAGTCAATTTGGGATTATTGATGGAGAATATGACAATACCTATGCGAATACATGGTTTGTGAGGTTGGAGGTATATTAATAGTGAAGGGGAGGGCAACCTTCTCCGCACACAACAAAAAAAAGGAAAGACAATGGGAAAATTAATCACATCGACAATCAGAACACCAGCAACAGGGGTAGGTGGATGCATATGCGATAAGCCCCACACAGACTGGAGTATCTTTGAACAAGAACATACCAACCCCGGATTCCAATACTACATCGAATGCAACAATTGCCACTATCAGTTCGCACGGCAATACTGGAACTGTGACCACCTATCACAATACACATGCGAAGAACCAATTATCGAACACGCAACCGCATACTTGCAACCCAAAGACGTAATCAAAGCACTCACATACATCTACGTGAATTACGACGGCGACCAGTTCGCACAGAAATTATTAGGGAGACACTGGTATGACGATAAGAGGCGACCAGACGACTACACGATAGACAAGTTCAGGCAATTTCAACGAGAGCCAATGGAATTCATAAGGAACGCAGATGAGGATAGGCTCGACATGATATCGGATGAAGTAACCAACGTACATAACATACTTAAAAGAGGATAAAATGAGAAACACACACACATACAAAAACGCAGAAATCATCCCTTGCGGATGCCAAAATCACACAGATTACGGACACTACTACAATAGTGGACGGTGGTATATCCAGTCATACCATCAGACTGGCATGAGGATGACAGAGTCTGAGTGTCCCCACTATTACACGCTCAGAGAGGCGAAGAAGAACATTAACATGATGACATACAGAGACAATGACACAGGAGATATTCAGACATACGAAGAAATCTCTGAGTATTATCTCAACCCCGAAATCAAAGCATCATTCGACAGCGTGGATGATTTGATTAATCAGTGTTACCAAACAATCAAAGCTGGAGATGAATAAAATGGCATACATGACTCAAGACAACAAAAAAAGCAAAGCACCAGAAGTAAAAGCGGTGCTGAAAAAATACGGCTTGAAAGGGTCGTTAAGCGTGGAACATCGTTCGACGCTGGTTCTCACAATCCGGAAAGGTGAGTTAGACTTTATTAGCAATTACAACACAGTCGGTGAAGACAGAATAAGTCATTACGGAAAACCAAACAAAGCGGAAGGCTACATATCGATTAATCCATACTGGTATAGAGACCATTTTGACGGCAAATGCAGGGATTTCCTTACTGAAGTGTTGGATATTATGAACAATGGCAATCATGATAGGTCGGACATTATGACCGATTATTTCGACGTGGGCTGGTATGTCAGTGTCAATATCGGAAAATGGGACAAACCTTACGAAAAACTAAAAGCGTAAATGGTTCAAGGGGGCGGTTCGACTCCGCCCCTACGCTCAACGGCGATTAAGCCGTCAAAAGTGAGAGAGTTAATTAATAAAATAAATAAAATCAAAGAGAGGAGAACACAATGAGCAGAGAAGAACAACTAAAACAGGATCGAATCTTCATGCTTGAAGAAGCACAGGAAAAAATCAATGAAGGAATCGATATGATACGCCAAGCAGTCAATGGGACAGAACACGATGCACATTCGGAAGCATACATCATAGCACACTTGGAAAACTGGGCTAACAGCGACGCTGGATACGATGAAACAATCCCAAAATTAATCGAAAACATAAGAAAAGGATAAATACAATGAGTACACGAAGCACAATAAACGTAAAAATGACCAACGGTGACATCAAATCGATATACTGTCACTACGATGGATACCCTGAACACCACGTACCCATTCTTCTGAGCCATTACGATTTGCAGGAAAATGCAGAAGAATTAATAGCATTGGGTGACTTAAGTTCACTCGGGGAAAGCATGGAAAAACCGGAAGGTCATTCTTGGAATAACCCGACAGACGGCTACTGCGTAGCGTATGGCAGAGATAGGGGAGGGAAAGAGATTGAATGCAAAGCATCCACGTACAGGACGCTATATGAGTGTCTGCAAATACAAGGACAAGAATACAATTACTACTGGAATGGGACAGAATGGTTACTGCAAGGAGAACCGCTCGCTGACATAGAACATTTATTCTGGAAGGAGACAAAATGATAGAGTTCATAAAAGATGACGGAGGGCGAAGCAAGTATTATCCAAGTAAGCTGAAAAAGGATAAAGCCTACGATTGCACAATCAGAGCAATCGCCATAGGGACAGAAAAGGATTACAAGGAAGTCTGGGATGCCTTATTTTCAATCGGGACGGAGATAGGGCAACTCCCGAATTCATGGGAGGTGGTAGATAGATACCTCACAATTTATGGGTGGAAAAAACATAAACCATTTAGGGACAAGAAGGGCAAGCGATACAGATTGCGATATATGGGCAATGTCCTTAATCATAGTCAGACTTACATCATCAAGACATCAAGCCACTTAACGGTAGTGGTTGATGGCACGTTGAGAGACACGTGGAATTGCCAAAATAGTGTAGCAAATAGTTACTACACAAATAACAATACATAGATGATGAAGCCGAATAAACCGAGTAACAAGACATTAGCCACATACGGCAAGGCTTGGACAGAACACAAAGCGTATAGAAAAGTGGAATCAGGCATCAAGACCAAACGTGGGGTAGTATTTAAAGATTACGCAGAGATTGGTAAAATACTATGGCAAACAGGGTTAATTAAACTGAATAAGAAATGAGATGAAAAAACCAAGAAACAGATGGAGAAAACAATGGAACTAACAAATAACGACAGAACGGTATTAAAATTAGCAAGAAAGATGGTGATGGAGTGGACTTCCGCACCTGATCACGTCAAAGATGCCCTGAACGCAATCATAGACGGAATGCCAATCAATGAGATAGAACCGTCCATGAGGAAACAACTGGCGAAGATGGCAGACAGGATAGAGGAGAGGTCAATGGACATAGAAGCAGACAGGCTTGAGGAGGCGGCATACATTTTGAAGATCGTACTTCTTTATGGTGATTGTGGAGAACCTGTATATGAGATTGACGAATCGGATATTAATACAGATGAAGACGTGATATTTATAGATGCACAACACCTTGACATAAAAGCGTAATTTATATTGCAACTATTATTATTATATTTGTAAATTACCATTGAAGCGGAGTTCACTTCGTGTAAAAAAGGCATAAGCCAGCAAAGGTATAAGCCCGTATTCCCGCAGGGGAGTTACGGGCTTTTTTAATGAAAATGAAGCAGATAAACCCAACAACCTACGAACCTGAGTTCAGATTAAACGGAATCCTCCAAGCAGAGGAATCTATAGACTCCTTTGAAAAATCCGTTAAACTTACCGACGGGAATGCACCCCGCATTATCTTCGGTGAGATCACAAATTCCAGTAGAGATGAGGAAGGTGAAAGGCTTATCCAGAAATCGCTGGATTTTTCTTATTTTGATACAAACGGTTTTATAAAATACGAACATTACCCGAAAAATAACCCGAAAAACATAGTCGGGATTCCACATAAACGGGAAACCACCAAAAACGGCACGATCATGAAAGGTGCGTTATTGGAGGGGACAGAATACGCAGAAGATACGTGGAAGCTGATCCAATCAATCAAAAGCCATAACAAGCACTACCCTGAGAATCAGCGGACATTAGGATTCAGCGTAGAGGGAGACTACGTCGACGGCAAAAAGGCTAAAGGCGGATATCGTAAGGCGAAAGTAATAAATGTCGTCATTACGCCTAATCCCGTTAACAAAAGCACGTACCTCAAAACCCTAACCGAAAACCACAATTCATTTATGAAATCTTTATCCGCAACACCATCAGAAACTGAATTATCAGAAAAAGTTGGTGGCGATGCGATTATAGAAGAAAACATAGACAAAGACCTCAAGGATACTACAGAGGCAAGCAACAAAAAGAAGAAAAAGAAGAAAAAGAAATTGGACAAATCTAATAGTAGGAGGAACACCATGTTCACAACATACGAAGAAGCCCTTGAATTCTATCTTGACAATGATATCGAACAAGCTAAAGCGGAAGTTATGGCGAAAGCCCTTTTTCCTGACGAAGATGACGATATAGAAGAAAAAGAAGAAAAGGGTTTGTTAAAATCACTTCTTCAGAAGGTCAGCGATCTGGGTGATGCCATGAAAAGCAACACCGAAGATGAAGACGAAGACGAAAATGATGAGGATTTTGAAGATGCTGACATAGACGATGAGATGATTGATGTTTCAGACGTACTCGGCAATATGGACAAATCCATTAAAACCACAAGTAACACACTTGATGAACTTATCTACTACACGAATGAGAGAGACACCGCAATGGCAGAGGCTCTTGGCGAAGTGGGTGCGTTGAATGACAAGCTGGATGAGATTACCAAATCACTGAAAGTGAATCTGGATGGAAATGACGTATCACTGAACCATTTAGTCGCCGTTATGGCAAAGTCCGTATCAAACGTGAATGTTGATATGAATCAGTTTGAGATTGCAGGTGATCCGGAAGGAAACGGGAATCCTGAAAAAGTAGACATTCCGGCATGGGCAGATATGCAGACAGACCTCACCAAAGGTATGGAAGCAGGAAAGATAACCCCGCAGGAAGCCATACAAGCTGAACAGGCTCATCGTCAAGGAGTTGCCGGATTGGTCAAGTCCATTATGGATAAGTGCCAAAAATAATTTTCAACTCAGATAAAGGAGATACAACATGAATATTTTGAACGGTCTTGACTACACGTCAATTCAGGAGATTAACAAAAGTCTCACTGAAAAGGGAAGTGTAAGTTTTAACCAAGCACCAGCAATGAATAAAGCATTCGGAGCAGGTGGAGATTATTCAACCAGCCTTACAGACTTAGACGAATTAACTGGTGGTAGGGCGATTACGATTGAGAACATTGATCGTGATTTAAAAGTCACAGCAGAACAGCAATCAGAATTAGTCTGGTGGAATTTGCTCAAGAAATCACCGATCTACGCAGTATTAGATCAGTGGATGGCGCAAAGCGATTTAGGTATCGATTCACATCGGCACGTATTCGGTAAATTCCGAAAAGAGAGCCAATTCCCGAAGACATCTGATGTAACACTTGAACGTAAAATTGACACCTCAAAATTCATCAGAGATATGCGAGATATAACACACGTACTTGAGAGTGTTAAGACAATGGTCGATCATCACAACGTGATAAACAGAGCCGCCGCAACCACAATTTTGGAAACAGCAGAACTTGCCACCGTCTTCGGTAATAGCGATGTTATTCCGACTCAGTTCGACGGATTCTACAAAAAGCTGACAGATGCTCAATCAAATGGATACGATGCCGTAATTGACTGTCGTAAGACAGGCTCAGAAAGTGGAAGTTTAGGCTCACAGGTGACAGAAGGACAGCTTGAAAGTGCCGCAGAGAAAATCCGAAATTCATTCGGGGTGGCAACGAATATGGTTATGCCTTACAAGGTGAAAAGCGATTTGAATAAAATTCTACCGCTGAATCGTCGTGTGATACCCGGATTCCAAAAGGGTGCAAGCAATTATCTCGGTTTACCTGCTACAGGGTTTTATTCTGACTACGGTTGGGGTGGCTGGGGTGAAGGTGCAGACCCACACTTCAAGTTCAACCCGGTAAATGATACCTTCTATCCCGGTGGAGAATCTGGATCGATGAAAGCACCATCAGGGGCAATTGGCGATGCACCATCTGCACCGACAGGAGTAACCGGAGCAGTAGCAGGATCAGGTAGTGAATTCGCATCTGGTGATGCGGGTGACTATTTTTATAAGGTGGCATCTTTAAACGCTGACGGTGTGTCAACAAGTACCGCATTAGCCGCCGCAGTAACCGTAGCCGCAGGAAATAGCGTTACTTTGACTATCGCCGCAAGCGATGCAGACATTACAGGATACGCAGTTTATAGGAGTGCCAAAGGTGCATCCAGTTCCGCAGATTGCAGATGGATAGCAGATATCAAGGCGACCGCACCTCAAGGTGATACTACGTTTGTTGACTCAAACAGCGTATTGCCGGGAACATTCACATCTGTACTGGTCTCAAATGCTCCGCAAACAGGGGCTGTAGATTATCGTCAGTTAATGCCGTTTGTTCGTATGCCCTTAGCATTCGGATTGAACGGGATTGTCGGGATACCATACCTGTACATGTGGTACGGATATCTCAGAACAGCAAAGCTGGAGAATGCTCGCACAGGCGGGACATACCACATATTGTTCAAAAACATCCGCTGGTCTGAATCGCAGTTTTAATTAACACATTATGATCCTTCGGTGGCGGAGAGAACAATCAACTCTCCGCCACCACAGGGCGGTAACCAAAAAAGGAAAATATTATGAAAGTTATTATTGCACCGAACACTATAACAGTGGACAGGATAACGACTGAAGGTACAGTACAGTTTGTTCAAGGTGTTGCAGAAAATTTCACCAAAGAACAGGCTGATGTATTTAATAGGATACCCGGCTATGAAGTCAAGAATTTAAAAGACGGCATCCATCCTGACCTAAAGGACGAAGTAGTCGATGAAGTAGAAGCCTTATCCGATGTCACAGAAACTCCGGAACTACCAACGCCAAGCAACAAACTGAAAGATATCATATCGTTTGCAAATGCTCAAGGCGTTAATATTGATGAAGTAAACATCTCTGCCAAGAAACCAGTATTAGAAGCCATCTATGCGCATTTTGGAAAATAGAAAATGCAAACGCTCTTTCTTGGAAAGACTAACCGAATCACCCTGAATACGGGTAAGCCAGTTGATGACGTAAAACTCTCTATATTAACGAGTACAGGAACGGCTGTTAAAGACAGCAACGGAGCGGACATCACGAATATCACCGCCACAGATGGAGGTGGTGATAAATTCTATCTGGATATCAATCTTTTTGAATCCACAAACGAAACTGACATATACATTTACTGGGTATGCTCAAATAACAGCATATCCGTAGTTCTCGAAGATGAATACGACCCCGAAGATGGGATTATCAAAAAACAGGTTGACACCGAACCGTTACTGATATCGCCTACTTACCTTATGAACAATTATCTAAGGGGAATAACCGTCGCAGATATCGAAGAAACTTTTGTTGGTGAGGGATACAGATCAACATTAAAACGCCAGATTAGAGCGGCGACGGATCACCTACAAAGAGAGGTGATGGTACATTTTACACCTAAGACGGTTACAGGAGAACGCCATACCTTCTACATGTCGGAGATACCAGAGAAGTTCTGGACTGTTAGATTATACAACGTCCCGATTATCTCTGTTAACAAGATACAATTAAAATTGAACGATTACGAAATCGTAGAGGAGATACCGTCGGGGTGGATACAGACAGAAAACCCAAAAGACGGAATGGTCAGTATTATACCCTATGCAGGCGGAGTCGCCGCATTTGTCTTTAGGATCGTGACACAAGGGGGGATGGGAGCGGCTTTATTATTTGGTGAAGCATCCAATATACCGGGATTCTTCTCCTACGATTATACCACCGGAATTGACTGGGATAATATACATTCTACAGAAAAGGAAGACATTAAAAGTGCAATCGGCAGACAAGTAGCGATTCACTTCTTACCGAACCTCGACATCCATAGGGGAATATCATCAGAATCCGATTCGATAGATGGAGCATCTTCATCTCGAAGTTATACATCAAGTGCAACCTTCGGCGAACATTCAGCCGCCATTGAAGCCTACATAAAACAGCAAAAAATGTGGGTGAACCAATTTAAACGGAAATACCTCACACGTCTACCAATGGACGGATATACTCCTTAATGATACGACTGACGACAACCATAGACCAAAAAGAACTGGATCAGCTTATCAGAGCATTACGGATGGTTGGTCAACATCAACTTCCCGGAATGGCAAGAGCCGTGCAGGCGGCGACATTAGCTGTACAGCAGGAGTGGGTGGATAAAGCCAAAGGTGTATTTGACAGACCGACCGGAGAATACATGGGGGGAATACTGGAAGGGCATATTTATCCGATGAACAATGATCCGTATTCGGGTGCGATTATCAACACACAACCTCATGCGAAGTACATAGAATACGGTACACGCCCGCATGACATGAAAAAAGCATTATATACTTCCTCGCAGGTTAGGGTATCAAAAAAAGGCAAACGTTACCTTATTATTCCATTCAGGCACGGAACACCAAGCAAAGGAAGCCATGAGGGTGGATCAGGCACAAAAAGAGCGATGATGAACACCATGCCCGAATCGGTGTACAACAAAGCGAAAAACATGGCATTCAGTCATAGGACAGGCGGATACATAGCAAAAAATAGATACACAGATAAAGCATATCGAAACAGATATCAATGGGGTGGACGCTTAACGCAACATCAAGTCAAAGAAGCTGGTGCTGGAGCAAAACTTAAACAGCACCACAAAACAAATATTTATGCAGGAATGGTGAAATTCCGCAGAGACGAGGGAACGAACACATCTCAGTACATGACATTCAGGATAATGCATGAAGATAGTACGGGCTGGTGGCATCCGGGAACACCACCGCTACATTTAGCACAAAAGACGGCAAACGAAATGAGACCTATCGTTGAAAGATTGATCCAAAACGGATTCAATGAAGATTTGAGAAAGTACGGATTAGCATGACGGCAATGTTGAACATCGGTAAATCATCATCGGATCTCATTCGTAAGATGGGGATACCCGTCAAATATTACGAAAGCAGGCTATCCTCTGGTGTGGCATCGCATCAAGGCGCATTCGACTATAATGACGGAAGTACTCTTGGTTTTTATTATAAAGACCCTATCGTGTACAACGTTCTAAGAACAGGGATAGATTACCGCAAATTAAACGAAAAGACAGGCGACATATTACAGGGAGGATGCACAATAACCATTCCCCAAAAGCAAAAAGACCACCATGCGGTTATTACATCTAAAGAACCGATAACAACATTGGATTTGAGTATAGATACCAACTTGACCATAATCATCGATAACGATAATCCAACTACAATAGACTGCTCACAAGATGCTACCACCCCGTCTGCCGTAACGCTAAAAGAGATTATCCGAACCATAAATAATGCAGGGGCAGGAGATATCGCCTATGAAAGCGGGATTACCGGAGACCCACTTGGGTATGGATATTTGAGCATAAAATCGCTTACCATAAGGGACACCAGCAAAATCGATATTATAGAAAGCGTCTCCAACGACATTATGGAAACATTATTGGGATTAAGACCTGAGACTGCACCGCACACTTATATCCCATCTAAAAACGAAGAACAATACATGGACGTATTTCACAAAGTGTCACGGGGTGATGTGTTCGTGGTACATGGAAGACACAGACGGGAAGGAGAAATCCTGAAAAAAGGGGAAAAAGACACGGTAAGTGCATTTGATATTAAAAAAATTGTGTCAGTTGCCAAAGGATCAGTATTGTACAGGGAAGATATCGATTTCACTTTATCAGGAAAAACAATACAGTGGATGGATAGCGGTAGCCATCCTGAATACGGAGAGAATTATACCGTCGAATATTTATGCGAACCAAATTACATCGTCTTTGACGAACTTGCAGGAGACAGAGGGAGAGATACAGATGAGATACCCAAAAAGGTACATCTTGCTCTAAGACAATATGCCAACACAGAAAACATACCGATAGATTGAGGGAAATATGCCAATTGTAAGCCATAGAAACATTAGTGATGATGATATACACATTCCATTTTTGACATCGACAGGGTCACCTGAAGGTAGTAAGGACGGATTAATCAATCATTTCTGCTTGGATGTTTCCAGCGATGATTTATACCGAAAGGTAACAAATAGCGGAGGTAACACGGGATGGGAAATGTTTTCATTGCAAAACGATACAAGTTACGAATTAGAAACTTTAAAATTTGTACAGCTAAACGAAGCTCCAACAGCTTCGCTGGGTACAATGTATTTTGATGGAGAAAACCTTTATCTTAATACAATTTAACAAACAAACAAAAAAGGAGTCATATTATGGCTGAAACATCATGGAAAAAAATACTATTAGCAGGTCAAGGTGAGATCGTAGATGCTGACATATCTGTTATTGGACAATCTAAAATCAATGGTCTAGGGACTGCGCTTGATGCTAAAGCACCTCTTGCAAGTCCTGACCTCACAGGTACGCCAACTGCACCGACACC